>Ga0155265_1076_pt1 | contig 9394 bp, 9 predicted proteins | sample RifCSPhighO2_02_FD_106233 | JGI IMG/M metagenome (GOLD analysis project Ga0155265, IMG submission 106233) | Omnitrophica WOR_2 bacterium RIFCSPHIGHO2_02_FULL_52_10 | reverse complement strand
GCGGTTAAGCCAGGCGTATGATCTAAGCCCCAGCGAGCTGGGAATCCTGAGTAATCTCGTGTCGGAAGGAGCATTCGTCACCAAGTCGGAGAATTTCATGATCCACAGCGCGGCCACGCTGGCCGGCCGCGATGAGCAAAGGGTCATTGTGGCCGTCGCCGACCGGCAGGGGCGGATTAAATATTGGCGCGATGAAATCTGAAAAGGAAAAATAACGCGATGAAAGTGTTCCCACAAATCGGTATCCGTGATTTGGTGTCGGTCTGCTTGAGCGGGGATAATGTCAAGCTGGCCTATGCCAGGATTTCTCCGACGCGCAAAGAAATGATCGATTTGGCGAGTTATGAGATCCAAGGGCTGTCGGACGAAGAGATTACCAAGTCGATACGCACGTCGCTGACCGCGCTGAAACTTCACGCCCCCGAAGTCATTGTCATGATCCCCTCCCACGCGGCGATCGCCAAGAATATCGAAATCCCGTCTCTGATTAAAAGCGAAATCAGGGAGATCGTCGATTTGCAGGCCGGGCGGCATACCCCCTATTCGCGGGAAGAAATCATCATTGATTATGTCAATATCGGCACCTACCGCGAAAACTACACCAAGATTCTCCTGATCATTGTCACCCTGAGCGTCGTCCGCCGCCAAATCGAGATTCTCGAGAACGCCGGCCTTAAGGTCGAAAAAGTTTACTTTTCCCCGGAAATTATCACGCACGCCGCATCGGTCCTCTTGAAACTCGGCCGGGGGGAGGGTGTCCAAACCCTGGTGCATATCGATGCGCACTTTTCCGATTTCGTCAACATGTGCCGGGGAGAGGTCATCTTCGTGCGCAGCATACCGATCGGCCGGCATCATCTGCGCAGCGAGCAGGAGCGCTATCAGATGCGCTTTATCGAAGAAATCAAGAAGTCCCTGGAGACGTATCAGAGCGAGGATATCGGGCCGATGCCGGAGGAAATGATCCTCACAGGGGCCGTGCGGGAAGGGGATGAGATTCAGGTCCTGTTGGGCAAGATGCTCTTTATGCCGGTGACGATTTTCCATTATTTGCTGCATGCCCCGATGGGGTCCGATGAGCTCAAAAAAAGCCTCGCCGTGAGCCAGGATTCGTTTTTTGACGTCATTGCGCCCGTCATTTTCTCGGGAAACGTGAGCGTAAATCTTATACCCGAAGAGATTAAACTGCGGATAAAATTTGAGGAAAAGAGCAAGGATCTGGTGACATCGGGGGTGTATGTCCTGACGATCCTGGCCTTGCTTTGCCTGGTGTTCATTGGCCAGATATTCGTTAAGGCCTCCTACCTGAAAAAATTGACCGATAAATATCAACCGGTGATTGACTCGTCCAAGCGCCTGGAAAAAAGCTTTTCGCAAATGCGCGCCGTGAAAAAAGAGCTCAGTAACCGCGACGCCGCGCTGAATGTGCTGGCGGAGCTGCACCGCCTCATTCCCAAGGACGTGCAGGTGACGGCGGTGAAGTTTTCGTTGAACGGAAACTTCACGATCGAGGGGAACTCAAGGACGATGGCGACGGTCTTTTCGTTCATCGGCGACATGGAGGAGTCGGATTTATTCAAGGGCGTGGAATCCAGGCGGACGACGAAGCGCAAGATTGGGGAGGGGGAGATCGTCGATTTTGACATCGTATGCGTCCTGGAAGGGGTAGGAAGGAGCACGGGTTCATGAACCTGAAGTCGATTTTATCATTTGTGGCGAAATTGTCCAAAAGGGAACGCATGATATTCTATGTGACCGTTGCCGTGGTCGGGCTGGGTGCTATGGACAAATTCATCCTTTCCCCCATCCTTCATAAAATAACCCATTTGACCGAAGTGATCGCGCAGCAAGAAGAGGAAATCAAACAAAGCCTGATCATCATATCCGAAGAGAACCGGATTGAGGAAGAGACAAAGGCGTATCAGTCTTTCCTTAGCCCGGCCCTGACGGAGGAAAAGGCCATCACGGAATTCCTGAAGGAGGTCGAGAATATCGCCAAACAATCGTCGGTTTATCTTATCGACATGAAACCGACCGTAAAAAACGAAGATGCCGCGTCGACAAAATATTTCGTGAAGCTTAATTTTGAGGCCCAAATGGAGCAGGTCATGAACTTTTTTTATCACGTATCCATATTTAACCAGCTCATCAAGGTTGAGGACTTCCAATTGAGGCCGAAGACGGAGGGGTCGAGCATCATTTCCTGCGACATGTCCATTTCCAAGGCCATTGTCCAGGAATAACCGCCCTGGGTACATCCCTTAATCCATCCGCGCCTTTCACAAATTCATATGAGTTTCATCCTTCTTCTGATTATCGGGTTAGGCACCGGGCTTTCCGGGGCGATGATTCCCGGTCCGTTATTTCTGTTCACGGTCTCGGAAGCATTAAAAAAAGACTCCGCCGTCGGACTGCGCATCGCTTTGGGGCATATCCTGATTGAAGTGGTTTTTGTGGCCTGCATTTTTTTTGGGTTCAAGAATCTTTTATCATCGCAGGCCTTCATGGGCCTCGTTGCCAAGGTCGGGGGGGTCGCCATGATCGTCATGGGGATCCTGCTCGTGAAAGGGGCGAAGGACATGCATTTGATTATGGACAAAAAGGTCGATTTCGATTACGGATCCCTGGCCGGAGGCGCATTTTTCAGCATTGTCAGCCCGGGATTCTTGATCTGGTGGACCACGATCGGCCTGGCAGTCATTCTCCAATCCCTCTTGTTCGGCTTAATGGGATTCATGATGGTGGCTTTGGGGCATTGGCTGGCAGATATCGGCTGGCATTGGTTTGTCTCGGATTTCGTCCATAAGGGGAAAGTCTATCTCAAAGACCGGCAGTATCATAACACCATACGGTTTCTGGCCTTGGGACTGGTCGCCACGGGGATTTATTTTCTGATGAGAAACTTCGGAGGGAACGTTTGACTCATTCGACGGCGCCCAAGTCCTTCGACTTCGCTCAGGACTCTTCGAAGGATCCTGAGACCCTGTCGAAGGGCCCCGCTCTTCAGAGCGGGGAAAAAGGCGCCGCTCAGAGTCAACCCTGAGCAAGCCCCGCCATTTAGCGGGGAGCGTCGAATGGGTTGACGCGGGACGTGTCAGGAGGAGGGCTTCATTCTGGCATGCATGCGAATAATCGGCTCCAGCAGCTGCTCCAAATGCTCCAGGGTGCCCTCTTTCGGGAAGAACCCGGAAATCCCCAATTCCTGCAGGGCCGGCAGCCGCTCAATCTCGGCCGTGATCATGATCACGGGAAGGTGGGGGTGGAGTTCCCGGATGTGCCGCAGGCAATCGATGCCGTTCATGACCGGCATATTAATGTCGAGAAGGACGATATCGGGCACGGAGTGCTCGATCACTTCCAGGGCAATCTTGCCGTTTTCCGCCGTCTGAATTTTGTATCCTTTGGATTCCAGCCAGAAGGCAATAGGGTCAAGGAAATCCTGCTCGTCATCCACCAGCAGCACATTAAAAGTTTTTTCCATGCACGGTCTTCTTTATTCTGTTTTGCCGTTAAAAAACGTGAATCATTCTACACGAAAACGGCAAGAAAACTCCTCACTTCGTACTAGCTTTCCTTTATAAATTTTTAGATGAAGCTAGTTACGTAACTGGTTTCCTCTAAACTTAAATTTAAGGAAAACCAGTACGTTCGTACTTGCCTTCAAAAGCGCTACAGAAAAGGCAAGTACATGTCCTCATTTCCTCTCAAGAAAACTCCTCACTGCGTTCGTCGTATCTTCTTTGCTGCATAGGAAAGGAGTTTTCTAGTCCCAGCTTTCCTTTAAATGATTTTAGATGAAGCTGGGACAACCCCAACTTCCTCTAAACATTTTATAAAGGAAAGTTGGGGTAGCAGCATCCGCTTTTTATACTTTCTCCTATGCTGTAAAAAAACAATTCACTCCGCAGCAGTTTCAGTGGGCTTATTCGCCATGGGCAGGGTAAAGGTGAAGGTTGTTCCCTGGCCTTCTTCGCTTTCCACTTTAATTTCACCGCCGTGCAGGGCGACCAGTTCATGGGCGATCGCCAGCCCCAACCCTGTCCCGCTTTTGTCGCCGGCAGCGCGGTTCTTGGCCTGCTGAAATTTTCCGAATATCCGAGGCAAATCATTTTTCGGGATGCCGATCCCGGTGTCCTGGACGCGCATGACCATAAAATCCCTCTTATCGGACATTTTGGCGCCGATAGTGATCGTGCCGTTCTTGGGAGTGAATTTAATGGCGTTGCTGATGATGTTCATCAGGATCTGGATGATGCGGTCCGGGTCCACGTTGATGACCGGCAGATCGGCCTGAATGTCCTTGGCCAGAGCGAGCTCCTTGTTCTTGATCCAGGTATCCAGGGTTTCGCAAACCTCATGCACGATGTCCGGCATCCTGGACGGCTGCAGATGGATCTCCATCTTTTTCGCCTCAAGCTTGGACAGGTCAAGGATGTCATCGATGAGCTTGCTGAGCCGCTCGAGGTTGCGCCGCGCGTTATTGAGGAATTTTTGCTGCGGCTCGGTCAGCGGCCCAGCGGTTTGCTCTAAGATGACCGCAATCGACTGCTTGATGGCGCCGATGGGGTTTCTCAGCTCATGGGTGACGTTGGAAAGGAACTGGTTCTTCATGTCATCCAGCTCTTTTTGCTTGGTGACATCGTTGAGGATGGTCACCATGCCGACGGTCTGGCCGTTCTCGTCTTCGATGACGGCGCTGCTGGAGCGCAGGATTTTCTTGGTGTCCTCCTTGCCGTCGATTTCGATGTCCGTTTCCCCGTCCAGCGATGTCGATTTGGCCATGGAGATCAGCTGCTGGTCGGTCGTGCCCTCGGTCAGGGGGTGGCCGATTTTTTGATCCTTGGTGGTATTTAAGAGCTTTTCGGCGGCGGGGTTCATCAGCAGCACCTCGCCCTTGTTGTTGACGACAACTACACCGGCCGCAACGCTGCGGACGATCGCTTCGGTCGTTTTCTTTTCGGCGAGGGTTTTTTTGAATTTTTTTTGCGCTTCGGCGGCGAGTTTGCTCTTTTCGTCCACCAGCTTCCCGTATTTTTCGGCCAGCTCCTGCTTGACCATGGTCACTTTCTCATCGACTTTCTCATCCAGGAGGCTGGAAATGGCCATGACGGCCTTTTTTTGCTTAGACTTTGACCCGGAGAGATCTAGTAACTCGTTGAGGATTTCATTGGGGTCGATTTCGCCGGGCTTGGCGTGGGAGGCGATGATTTTGCGCTTGGCCTGGCGGCCTTCATTGGCCACGTGGACCAGGATCAGCGCCAAAATCACGCCGACCAGGCTGGCGATGCCGAAGACCACATGAGTGGAAAGACCGGTAATGTTGTCTGCGGTCACGGCGCCCGCGGGGGGAGCGGTGAGCAGTAAAAGCAGATGCGTTAAAAGGGCTATGGAAGATGTTCGGTGCATAAGCGGGCTTATACAATAAAAATATTTAACGTCGTCAACAGTATATTTTCTAGCACAGTTTCTAGATGATGACAAGACAATTCAATAAAAAGTGATAATAATATTAGTATAAATTGATTTTTAAATAAAATTATGCTAAAAAATCTAATTGAGCGCAGGCGCCTTATCGATCAAACCAAAAAGAGGTCTGACGAAGTGAAAACGATGTTTTTCAATATTTTGCTGGCTTCATGGATCTTCAGCCAGGGGGCTCATGGGCAAATTGCGGTTGCCGCAGAACCGGCGCTGGAGGATGAATCCTCGATATATCTGGTCACTAAGGCGTGGGAGGCCCTGAAGAACAACGATCTTGAGGCCGTCAAAGCGCTGACCAAGAAGGGCATTGATCGTTACGGGCAGAGGGCCCTGGCGATGCAAAAGCAGCTCCAGGGTTTCGCGCGGGGGAACAATGCCCAGATCCGGCGTTACTGGGCGCTGAACGACGTGGCCACGGTATTATTTATCCGGGGGAAAGCTTATCAAACCGCCGGAATGTACGAAGAGGCCGTTGCGTCTTACACACAGCTTGTCAATGAGTACAAATTCGGCCAATGCTGGGACCCGCGGGGCTGGTTCTGGAAGCCGGCCCAGGTGGCGCAAGAGAATATTGCTATGATCAAAAAGGGGGTCTTTTTTGATTACGGCGATTATGCCTCCGCGACGCTGGTCGCCAGGGCTTGGGAAGCGCTGGATAAAAATGAAATAGACTTGGCCTTGGGGTATACCGAGAAGTGCATCGTGATGTACAAGGATAAAGCGCAGGACATGCAAAAAAGCTTAAAGGATTTTCCGAAGGCTGCCGAGGAGGATGTCAACGCTTATTGGGCGCTCAACGATGTGGCCACGGCGCATTTTATCAAAGGGCAGGCCTATATGATCAAAGGCACCTCCGACGCGGCCTTGCGTGAATTCGAAAAAGTCCGGAATGAGTATTTTTTCGGGCAGTGCTGGGACCCGCGGGGCTGGTTCTGGAAACCGGCCGATGCCGCCCGGAACTGGATCGAAGTTCTGGACGAAAAAATGAAGACGGAAGACTTCCTCTTTAATATCTAAAATTATCAGGAATCATATTGCGGTTCATTTGCCGGTGGTGCATAATGAAATGCGCCATGGACCAACGTCCGTTTTAACCGGGAAAAGGAATGCTGCCTTGTCCACGCCCACCAAGAGGACAACGTTATTTCGCGTTCATCCATTCCAGAAAGTTTATTTTATTCCGGTAATGGCCGCTTTTATGATCGGCTGCGCCGTATCCTGGTTGAGCCTGGTCTATTTTTTTATCGATGACTATCTCTTGATCCCCGCGCTTGAACGGTTTAAAAGCGTGATTCCCGCGCTGTTGTCGGCGGCGGCGGTCCTGATGATTGCCGTGATTTTATGGGCCTGCCGGCTGACCAACCGCTATCTGGGCTGTCATGAGCGCATTATCCGGGAAATCGACGAGGTTTTGGCAGGACGCCGCAAAAATGTATTGCAGGTTCGTAAGACGGACAGCGTTTTTGCCGAACTGCTCAAGCGCATCAATGCCCTGATCCAGAGAATTTCATAAGAAGCGCATCATGCCCTCACTGAACTCCGAGCCGTTAAAACCGACCCTAAAATTTCTCATCCTCTCCATGGTCTTGATCATTGGCGCCGGTTTTTTGGTCTATGCCAACGCGCTTCAGGGAGATTTTCTCTGGGATGACGAAACGCTGGTGGAATTTAACCCTTATATTAAGGATTGGGCCCAATTGGGCAAGATTTTCACCAGCCGCCTGGGATCGATCGCCAATGAGGCTGGAGCCTTTTACAGGCCGGTGCAGACGTTTACCTATTTGCTGGATTATTCCTTCTGGCGCCTGAACGTGGTCGGCTACCACCTGTCGAACACGGTTTGGCATATTTTAACGGCCGTCGGTGTTTTTGCTCTCCTGCAGCGGTTTTTCGGCCGCGGGATTTTGTCGCTGTTAACGGCGCTTTTATTCGTCGTGCACCCTATCCATACGGAAGCGGTTGCATACATCTCCGGACGGGCGGACTCCCTGGCAACCTGTTTCATGCTTTTTTCGTTTGTCCTGTATTTAAGGTCCGCGGCGAGGCCGGGCATTGGGGTATTGGGCGGCATGACGGTTTGTTTTATGATGGCGCTGCTTTCGAAGGAAATCAGTTTCATCCTGCCGGTATTGATTCTTTTCTATCATTACTCCTTCCGAAAACCTATTTTCAAAAAAGCATTTTTTATCCTTATCGGCACGCTGGTTTTGTTTGCCTTGTGGCGGTTTTTTGTCATCGGGACGTCAGCGATTGCCGAGGGAGAGACCCCCACGCTTGCCGAGAGGCTGCCCGGCATCTTCGTGGCCCTGACAAATTATTACCGGATTTTGCTTTTGCCCTTTGGCCTGCATATGGAATACGGCGGCCTGTTATTCCCCTACGGGGAACCGAAGGCGTTTGCCGGGCTCTTCCTTTCGGCCCTGATTGCGGTTTACGTGTGGGTGAGAAGGAAGCGGGACCCTTTTTTGTTGTTCGCGGCGGGCTGGTTTTTCATAGCGCTTTTGCCTTCATCGAATTTATTTATTCCCATCAACGCCTATATGGCCGAGCACTGGCTGTATATTCCGTCGATCGGGTTTTTCATGCTCTTGGCGCGTTTTTTGGCCAACTTGTACGAGAGTAAAAAATTAAGAGGTGTGGCGATATTAACCGGCATCGGGATGCTGGGCTTTTATGCCGCCTTGACTGTTCTGCAGAACCGCCACTGGAACAATGATATCAGTTTTTATAAAAAGATGCTGCTTCACGCCCCGGCCAGTTCGCGGTTGTATAACAACCTGGCCAAGGCCTATCATGACGCGGGCAGGGACAAGGAATTGATCGATCTGCTCAAGTCGGCGCTCGCGCTGGACCCCAACAATATCCTGGCCTACAACAATCTGGGCAATGCCTACAAGGAGGCCGGGAATTATGCAGAGGCCAAGCGCTGTTATCTCAAGGCCATCGAAATGGACCCGACCCATGCCGGACCTTATTACAACTTAAGCACGATTTACGCCGATGTCGACAACAACGTGGCGGGGGCGATTGAATTGTTGAATAAAGCGCTGGAATTAAGCCCGTATTTTTCAAAAACGTACAACAAGCTGGGGCAAATCTATCTCCAGCAGGGGGAGCATGACAAAGCCATTGAGCTTCTGAAAACGGCCGTGAAGCTCAATCCCGACGACCCGGAAATTTACCATAATTTCGGGTATGTCTATATGCAGTCCGGGTTTCCGGACAAGGGGGAGGAAATGTATTTGAAGGCCATCGAGATCGCGCCGAATTATGCGCCGGTCTATCATGACCTGGCCGTTATTTATACCCAGTCCGGCGACTATGCCAAGGCGATTCTGTATTGCGACCGGGCCGTCTCGATGGGGTATGTGGACCAGCAGCTTCTTGGGATTCTCAAGCCATATAGGTAGCGCGCCCATCAACCTTTGTGAGTTCAGGTAATAATTTTGTCCGTGATGTGTGGGGGATGCCTAAAGACGTGTTATGATTCAATCTATGGAAAGGAAGAGCAATGAGTGAAAATGTGGACGAAGCGGAAAAAGAAGCGAAATTCAGGGCCTTGTTCGAGCGCGCGCGCCAGGGCGTGCTTAAGCACGTGATCGACAAGGGGGGCTCGCTCTCCCTGGAGGCGATGCACGATTACAGCCTGAACACGTATTTCATACAGCACCAGCGGTTTTCCCAGCTGATGGAGTCCCTGGTCGGCGAGAAACTGGTGGACTATGATCCCGCAACACAGGTATCGACCGTCACCGCAGCCGGCAGGGCCTTTGCAGGGAAAAATAATTCATAGCGGGCCTCATAGGCGTTAAGCGGTTGAAATCCTGCTTTACATGCCTGGGAAAGTCTGATATAAATACCCTCGTCTTGTAATCGCTAACTAAAAAATTAGTATGAAATTTTATACTATTGA
>Ga0155265_1027_pt2 | contig 9418 bp, 9 predicted proteins | sample RifCSPhighO2_02_FD_106233 | JGI IMG/M metagenome (GOLD analysis project Ga0155265, IMG submission 106233) | Omnitrophica WOR_2 bacterium RIFCSPHIGHO2_02_FULL_52_10 | reverse complement strand
GGCGACATTATAGCACAGGGCGGCGTAAGCCCCGCGGACCTTATTGGCCGTGATCATCTGCCCGATGCCGGACATGCAGACAAGGATCCCGCGGTCCTTGGGCGACTTGGCGACGCTTGCCGCCACTTGATAGGCCACTTTCGGATAATCACAACTCACTTTGGGATCGTGCGCTCCCATGTCAACGGCCGCATATCCCAAACCGCGAATAATTTTTGCAATCCTTTTTTTAAGGTAGACACCGCGGTGGTCCGCTCCGAGATAAATCTTCATTTCTGCCCCTTAGACTAATCCAGCAATTTTGTTGACGGCTTCTTTAATATCCCGCAGGCACACTTGATAGGCGCCGCGCGGCTGGCCGATCGGGTCCGGCACATCGATATTGCTCTGCCCGTTCGATGCGGGACTAGAAAATTCCTTTAACATATAAACTCTTTTTTCGACGGCCGGGACCCTTTCGAGCACTTGGTCGCGGTGCGCCCGTGTCATCACGATGATGAGGTCCGACTTTTTCAGCAAAACCGTATTGACCGGCCGGGCAATATGCGCGGCGGCGTCAATGCCTTCCTCCTTGAGCACGGCGATCGTTTCGGAACTCGCGGTGGACCGTAAATACACTCCCGTCCCGGCGGAAATAACCTCGACATCTTCCCGCCCCTGCATTTTACTTTTGAGAAGGTACTCTGCCATGACCGAGCGGCAGCTGTTGCCCGTGCAGACGAATAGTACTGTCTTTTTTCCCGTAACGCGGTCAATGTCTTTTTGTGTAATGACCCCTTCCCTTAAGATCGCGGGCTTCTCCTTGGTCACGTCCACAACGGAGGAGCCGATGCCGATGCGCGATGTCCCGCCGTCAATAATCATGTCAATCTGACCGTCTAAGTCCTTTAGCGCTTCCGTGCATGTTTTCGGCGGGTCATTCCCCTCATAATTGGCGGACGGGCTGGCGATCGTGCACTGGGATTCCTGGACAAGCTTTAAGGCGATGGGATGGTCCGGCATGCGCACGCCGATCGTTTTCCCGTCCTCTAGCGCCGGGACAACCAGCGTCAGCGGCCCCGGCCAGAAGGCGTCAATCAGTTTGTATATTTTGGGATCTGACGAGGGCGTGTAATTCGCTATCAGCCCGGCCTGCGCAACCAGGACCGAAAACGGCTTGTCCTTGTCGCGTTTCTTGACCGTCCTCAGCCGCTCCATCGCCGCGGGATTGGAATAATCGGCGGCGATGCCGTAAACCGTTTCCGTAGGAAACCCCACTAGCCCGCCGCTGCGGATCACTTTCGCGCAGCGAGCGATCAGCCTGAGGTCGGGGAACTGGGGGTCTAGTTTGATGATTTCAGTTTTCAATTGAGCTTGATGCCCAGGATCTGTTTTCTGTGCTTGTTTTTATAATCTTCCAGTTTTTTTGCGATGGCCTTCTCCGTGACGCCTAAGATGCGCAGGGCCATCAGGGCGGCGTTCTTGGCGCCGGACGGCCCGATCGCCATCGCCCCAACGGGGACGCCGGGCGGCATCTGGACCGTGGACAACAACGCGTCCATGCCGTTCAAGGGGGAGGAGTTGATGGGAACACCCAGGACCGGAAGTGTCGTATGCGCCGCCACAAACCCGGCCAACGCGGCCGACACGCCGGCGCCGCAGATCACGACACTGGTGCCGTTAGCCCTCAACCGCTCGACATATGCCGCCGTTTCTTTGGGCGTGCGGTGCGCCGAGAGCACGCGCATATCGTAGCCCACCTTGAACTCCTTTAAAATCTTTGCGGCTTCCTCCATGACCGGGAGGTCCGTCTTGCTTCCCATCATGATGGCGACACGCACCTGGCTCATAGAAAACTCCTTGTTCGATTAGTATTAAATGATTACCTTGCCACTTCCGACCGGCGGCGAATCCACTTAAAGGCCTTTGATCCTATGTCCCGCCGGCAAAAGCTGCGCTCGAATTTTATTTGGTCCACGGCCTTATAAACCTGCTCAATGGCCTTTTCAATGCCGCTGGCCAGGCTGGTCACCCCCAGCACGCGGCCGCCGGCGGTCAAAAATTTATCCCCGCTCTTTTTCGTGCCCGCGTGGAACACGATGGTGCGGCTCATCGCGCCGGCCTCCTTTAAGCCGGAAATTTCCTTGCCCGTTTCGTATTCCCCCGGATAACCGCCGGAGCAGATGACCACACACACGCAGCTATGCTTGTCCCAGCCTAATTCAACCTTATCCAGCCAGCCTTCACAACTGGCCAGCATCACCTCGACCAAGTCCCCTTTCATCCTGGGCAGGACCGCCTGGGCCTCGGGGTCGCCAAAGCGCACGTTGAATTCCAGGACCATCGGCCCGTCCGCGGTAATCATCAACCCCGCGTACAAGACCCCTTTAAACGGGGTGCCGTTTCTCTGCATCCCCCGGATGGCCGGCTCGATGATGCGGTTTTCGATGGTCTTGCGCAGTTTCTCGGTCAAGACCGGCGCCGGGGAATAGGCCCCCATGCCACCCGTGTTGGGCCCCACGTCCTCGTCGAATATCCTTTTGTGGTCCTGGGCGGAATCCAGCAGGCAAAAATGCTCGCCGTCGCTGATCGCCAGGACTGAGACCTCTTCCCCTTCCAGGCATTCTTCAACGATGATCTGGGCCCCCGCGCCCTCAAACACCTTCCGGACCATGATTTCGTCCACGGCCTTCTCGGCTTCCATGAGGTCTTTGCAGACGGCAACGCCCTTACCCGAAGCCAGCCCGTCGGCCTTAATCACCAGCGGGTACATCGCGCGCGTGATAAAAGCTTTGGCCTTCTCGACATTATCGAACACATGGAACTGCGCGGTTGGGATATTGCAGTCATGCATGAATTCTTTGGCGAACACCTTGCTGCCCTCCAGCAGTGCCGCTTCGCGCCCGGGGCCAAAGGCCTTTAACCCTTCCTGTTCAAAGGCGTCGACAATGCCGGCGACCAGCGGGGCTTCCGGGCCCACCACCGTGAGGTCAATCTTGTTCTCCCTGGCAAACTGGACCAACGCAGCGATATCGTCCGCCGCAATGTCCACGCATTGCGCCAACTCCGCGATGCCTCCGTTGCCCGGCGCGCAATACAGCTGCTTGACCTTTGGGCTTTGCCTGATTTTCCAGGCCAGGACATGCTCCCGGCCCCCTGAGCCGACAATCAAAATGTTCATATCACAATCTTCCTTTTCGTGTCATTAATCACGTTCCCGATGACATAATGCTTTATTTTTTTCCGCCTCAAATGCGCGCCGACCGCTTTCGCAACCGCCGGCCTGACGACAACGGCCAGCCCGATGCCCATGTTGAATGTCCGGTACATTTCAGAAGCTTTTATTTTACCTTGTTTCTGGATAATGTGAAAAATATTCGGCACGGGCCAGCTCCCCTTGTTGATCTGGAAGCATTTGCCCCTGGGCAGAATCCTTGTCAGTTTCTCGTAAAACGCCCCGCCCGTGATATGGGCTATGCCGCTGACGGCGAATTGTTCCAAGACCGCCAAGACCTCCCGGGTGTAAATCCTGGTGGGCTTAAGCAGTTCTTTGGCCCATGCCTTCTGCTGCGCGCGGGAAAGCACCTTGCGCGCCAGAGAATATCCGTTGGAGTGCAGCCCCGAGGAGGGCAGGCCGATGACGACATCGCCGGCCTTGATCCCGGAGCCGTCAATGATCCCGGCTTTTTCAACCACGCCGACCGCGAAACCGGCCAGGTCATACTCATCTTCCTTATACATGCCCGGCATTTCCGCGGTTTCCCCGCCGACCAGGCTGCAGCCCGCCTGCCGGCAGCCGGCAGCGATCCCCTTGACCACGGCCTTCAACACTGCCGGTTTCACTTTCCCGCAGGCGATATAATCCAGAAAAAAAAGCGGCCGGGCACCGACGCACAGGATATCATTGACGTTCATCGCGACCAGGTCGATCCCCACTGTATCATGCCTGCCCAAAGACTGCGCCAACAGGAGTTTCGTCCCCACCCCGTCCGTTGACGACACGAGAACAGGTTCCTTATAGCGGCCTTTGGAGAAAGCATATAACCCTCCGAAGGCGCCTTCGCGCCTGAGCACCGCGGCATTCATCGTGCTGGCAACATCTTTTTGAATGGCCCGCACGAAGGCATTGGCTTTAACGATGTCCACGCCGCTGGATTTGTACGTGGCCGACTTCAAAGCAAGTGCTCCTTAACATACATAACCCCATTCTCAAAAATTTTCGCCCCCTGCCCGTAGCGCCCGTTATTATTCAGCCGCGTCCAAAAAGGGTGCTGCGTAAACAGGAAATGGCGCTCCGGGTGAGGCATCAATCCCAGAATCCGCCCGGTGGAGTCGGTAATGCCGGCGATGTCCTCCACGGACCCGTTGGGATTTTCCGGGTATTTCGGCTTTGTCCCTTTTGGGCCGCAGTAACGGAAGGCGACCTGGCCGTTGGCTTTCAGCAAATTCAGGGCGTTCCCGTCACGCGTTATAAATTTACCCTCGGCATGGGCCACCGGAAAATACACGATTTCTCCCAACCCTTTTGTCCAAACGCTGCCGCCCTCGACCTTCAAATGGACCCAGCGGTCCTCGAACTTGCCGGAATCATTGTTGAACAAGGTCGCCTTTTGGGACGCATCATGCGCCTCCCGCTCATTCTTGTCAAGCGGGCCGGGCAGGATTCCCGCCTTGACCAATGCCTGAAAGCCGTTGCAAATCCCGATGATCAATTTCTTGTCGCCGATGAACCGGCACAAGTCCGGCCCCAGCTTGCGGGATAGTTCGTTGGCCAAGATCCGGCCGGATTCGATATCGTCGCCATACGTGAAGCCTCCCGGGATGGCCAGGATGTGGTAATCCTTCAAGTCGGCCTGCCGGTCAAAGAGCTTTTTGATATGCACCAAATCGACCTGAGCGCCGAAGCTCCTGAAGGCAAAGGCGGTCTCGGCGTCGCAATTGGTACCCGCCGTCCGCAGCACAATGACTTTGATTGCCGTTTTACCCATTTTTTTTATTTTTCCTGTAAAAGTCCCTAATCGCCTTAACAACTTCCTGCGGCGTGTCCGCCGGCGTGAAAATATTCAGATCTTCCGGGTCGATATGGTCTTCCTTTAATACGGCCTTCTTCAGCCAGTCAATCAGGCCGGCCCAATAGTCGCTCCCATAAAGGATAACGGGGAACTTCCCCATCCGCCTGGTCTGGATCAGTGTGATGCTTTCAAAGAATTCGTCCAGTGTCCCGAAACCTCCGGGGAAGATCACGAACGCCTTCGCGTATTTGACGAACATCACCTTCCGGCAGAAAAAATAATGGAATTCAAGAAGGTTCTTAATGTAAGGATTAGGTTTCTGCTCAAACGGCAGATGGATATTCAGACCGATCGAATCGCCCTTGGCCTTGCACGCGCCCTTGTTGCCCGCCTCCATGATGCCGGGGCCGGCGCCGGTGATGACAGCATAGCCGTCCCGGACAAGCAGCTGGGCTGTTTTCTCGGCGGCTTTATACCACTTGCCGCTGGGTTTGGCCCGCGCGGACCCGAATATACTGACCGCCGGCCCGATCTCGGAGAGCTCATGAAACCCGTCGACAAACTCCGCCATGATGCGGAACACCCGCCAAGGATCCTCCACCCGTAAATCTTCCGTGATTTTTTTGACTTTACTCATATGTTCTCCTCGTTATGCTGTATTATCACCGCGGCCTATGACCAGCGCAGCGGCCGCAGCCAAGCTTCTCTGAGATCCTGAATACGCGTATTTAAACAAACATTGTTGTCCAGCCCGTACACGATAAATTCCGGTGAGTCCTCCACGCGGCCCAGCAGCCCGCGGGGAATCCCCTTTAAAAGCCGTTCGAACCTGCTTTTCTTTTCAGGTTCGACTTCAACGATAAACCGCGCATTGGATTCGGAAAAGAGCACGGTATCGTCCCTTTTTGACTCGCCGGAGTAGGCCGCCTGATCCAAGCGCGCCGTCACCCCCAACCCGCCGCTGAACGCCATCTCGGCCAAAGCGGCCGCGATGCCGCCTTCGGAGCAGTCATGCATGGAGCGGATGAGCCCTTTTTGGACGCCCTTGGACAAGGCGTTAAATATTTTTAGGCCGAGTTTGGTATTAACCTTCGGAACATCGGCTCCCAAATACCCGTACGTGTCCAAATAAATCGACCCGCCCAGCTCATCGTAGGTCGGCCCGACGCAATAAATCAGGTTTCCGCCGCGCTTGAAATCCATCGTGACCGCCTTAGTCACATCTTCGATGATCCCCACGGCAGAGATCAACAGCGTGCCCGGGATCGCGATGGATTTTTTGCCTTGAGTATATTCATTATACAAGCTGTCCTTGCCTGATATGAACGGCACCTGATACCCCACGGCGGTTTTATAACATCCTTGCGCGGCGCGGACCAGCCCCCCTAAACGGTCGGGCTTATCCGGGTTCCCCCAGCAGAAATTGTCCAGGATCGCGATATGTGAAACGTCCCCGCCGACGGCCACGATCTGGCGGAGGGCCTCATCAATGCAGGAGGCCGCCATCCAGTACGGATCGAGCATGCCGTAACGGACATTAATCCCGTTGGCAACGGCAATGCCCCGGTTGCTTCCCAATTTAGGCACAATCACGCTGGCATCCGACGGGCCGTCGCAGTTCACCCCGACCAGCGGCTTAATCACGGTCGCGCCCTGGACTTCATGGTCATATTGGCGGACCACCCACTCCTTGGAGCAGACATTATAATGAGAAAGGACTTCGAGCAGTTTCTTGTTAAGGTTGGCCGGCCGCGGAATCCGCACAGCGCTGACCTTTGGCTTGACCCACCGCGCTTCCTTGGTGGTGGCCGGAGGGCCTTCATGCAGGAAAGCCATGTCCAGGTCACACACCTGGACACCGTGAAAAAAGAGCTCGAGTCTGCGCGTGCCCGTAAATTCGCCGATCACCGTGGCTTCGACATTTTCCACGGCAAAGACGCTCAGCAGCTGCGTGACATTGCGGGGAGCAACGGACAACACCATCCTCTCCTGCGATTCGGAAATCCAGATCTCATCGTATTTCAGCCCGCGGTATTTCAGCGGGACGGCGTCCAGCGCCACGTGCGCCCCGAGCTCCCGGCCCATCTCGCCAACCGCGCTCGACAGCCCCCCGGCGCCGCAATCCGTGATCGCCGTGTACAGGTTCAGGTCGCGGGCCTGCATCAGGGCATCCAGGACTTTTTTCTCCTGGATCGGGTCCCCGATTTGCACGGCGCCGGAAGAAACGACCTCGGATTCCTTGTTGAGCTCCCCGGAAGAAAACGTCGCGCCGTGAATGCCGTCGCGGCCCGTCCGGCCGCCGACGACGACGATCTGATCCCCCTTGTTGGCTTTTTTATGCACCTTGTCCTTCGGCAGGAGGCCGATATTGCCGCAATACACCAGCGGGTTGCCCACAAAGCGCTCATCGAACAGGATCGCGCCGTTGACCGTCGGAATGCCCATTTTATTGCCGTAATCACGCACCCCGCTGACGACACCCTTCATGATCCGCTTGGGGTGCAGGGTCCCCGGCGGTAACCGGTCGGACGGCAGGTCCGGAGGGGCAAAGCAAAAGACGTCCGTGCTGCAAATCGGCTTCGCCCCCAGCCCGGTCCCCAAAATATCCCGGATGACCCCCCCGACCCCGGTATTCGCGCCGCCGAAAGGCTCCAGGGCCGAAGGGTGGTTATGGGTTTCAGCCTTGAAGCAAATATGATGTTCGTCGTCAAACTCGATCACGCCGGCGTTGTCATGAAACACGGACACGCACCACGGTTTATTGATTTCACGGGTGGCCTTCATGATGGTCGATTTCAACAGGTTGCGGATTGTCGTTGTTTTTGTTTTGCCGTTCTCTGATGCGCGATAGCGGATATTGCCGCGGAATGTCTTATGATAACAGTGCTCGCTCCAGGTCTGCGCGATCGTCTCGAGCTCAACGTCCGTCGGGTTGCGCCCCATTGACCGGAAATGCTTTTGGATGGCCTTCATCTCCTGTAAATTCAGGAACAATTGCCCGTCGCGGCTGAGCTTCATCAGCTGCCGGTCGCCGGCCTTGAGCAAATCCACCAGAATGAGCCGAAACGGCCCGTTGGCCGCGGAAGCTTTCGGAGATCCTGCGGCAGCGGCATGGTCAACGACATGCTGTATTAATTTATTGGCGAGCACCTTGCCGGTGATGATGTCCCGTTCTTTTTTCGTCAGGGTGCCGCGCAGGACATACTTTTTAGCCGTCCGCACGGACTCGACCGTGTCGATGCCAAGGTCCCGGATCCCCTTCATGGTCGACTCCTCGACCGGATCCATCACGCCGGGATTATAGGCAATTTCAACGGTATGAGTGTTTTTGGCCGGTTTGTGCGGGCGCGGTTTCTCAAGGGCAAAATAATAATCCTGCGTCACCGCATTGACGAGCAGCTCACGGCAGATCGTCTGAATGTCTTCGGCGGTCAGCTTCCCTTCAACGTTGTATACCTGGATAATCTCGACCCTTGAAACCGCCACCCGGCCCAAGTCGGCAACGGACTTTTGAATACCTTGGGCTTGGGCGTCAAAGACACCTCTCTTATGCTTGATTTCAATCCGCCAAATCATTTGTCGTATGGAACATGCTTATGTGGTAAGAAAAACGCGGAAAAAACTTTATAATCGGAATTTCGTCGCCAGGCGTAAAGCTAAGTTACTTCTCTATTCTGCTCAATACCTCCTGATAGGCCTCTTCAATATTCCCGAGATCATGGCGAAAACGGTCCTTATCGAGCTTTTTGCCCGTCCCGACTTCCCACAGCCGGCACGTATCCGGAGAAATTTCGTCGGCCAAAATGATCTTGCCCTTATAACGGCCGAATTCCAGTTTGAAATCAATCAGCTCCAGGTTGAGGTTGGCAAAAAATTTGCTCATTAATTCGTTTATTTTCAGCGTGTAGCGCTTGATTTGGTTGATTTCCTCCTCGCTCGCCAGCCGCAGCGCCTTGATGTGGTATTCATTGATCAAGGGGTCATTCAGCTCATCCTTTTTATAACAGAACTCCAGAACCGTCGCGGCCAGGGGCGCCCCCTCTTTAAGGCCGAGCATGCGGCTGAGAGAACCGGCCGCCTTGTTGCGGATGATCACCTCGACCGGCACGATCTCGACCTTCTTAATCAGCATCTCGCGGTCATTGAGGTACTTCTCAAAATGGGTCGGGATCCCTTCTTTCTCGAGGAACTGAAAGATCTTCGTTGAAATTTTATTGTTCATCACGCCTTTGTTGGCCACCGTTCCCTTTTTGGCCGCGTTAAAGGCCGTGGCGTCGTCCTTGAAATGCTGAATGACCAGACCGGGATCTTCCGTACTGTAAACAATCTTCGCCTTGCCCTCGTACAGTTTTTCCTTTTTTTCCATGTAATTTTCCTCAATCAATTGGAGGTTGGTCATCTTATTTTAACCCTACGCGTTTAAAGAT
>Ga0155265_1024_pt4 | contig 9504 bp, 9 predicted proteins | sample RifCSPhighO2_02_FD_106233 | JGI IMG/M metagenome (GOLD analysis project Ga0155265, IMG submission 106233) | Omnitrophica WOR_2 bacterium RIFCSPHIGHO2_02_FULL_52_10 | reverse complement strand
CTTTGCTCAGCACTTGCCCTAAGCAAGGCGCAGCCGCGTCAAAGGGCTCGCTCACCACTGGTGGGAGAGTCGAACCACCCTGAGAGACCACGCCATCTAAAATTTGTAAGTCGGCGGGGGAATCGAAGGGTTACAACTATGAAAATCAACATTGTGGAGCCTAGTCCAATGATTCGGGAAAACGTGGCGCGGATTTTGGGCAGGCTGGGGGAGATTTGCGCGAGATTGGGAAGAGACCCCCGCGAGGTCGTACTGGTGGGGGTGACAAAATACGCCGAGGTTGCTGCCATTCGTGAGGCCATTGGGGCGGGGTTGGCGCATATTGGAGAGAACAAGGTCCAGGATGCCGGGAAGAAATTCCCCCTTATCGGGGATGCCATCGGCAAGGTGACCAAGCATATGATCGGCCACCTTCAGACCAATAAGGTCAAGCAATGCCTTGAGATTTTTGACTTTATCCAATCGGTTGACAGCGTCAAATTGGCGAATGTTATAGAAGCCCAGGCGGCGAAATTGAATAAGCGCGTGGATGTCCTGGTCCAGGTCAATACGGCTGGGGAGGAACAAAAATTCGGCATCCCGCTGACAGAGGCGTTCCCGCTTATCGAAGAAGTTTCCAGGTTGAGACACATTCAATTGCTCGGGCTGATGACCATGGCCCCCTTCGGGGCGGACGAAAAAGCCCTCCGGCAATGTTTTCGCGGCTTGCGCCTGTTGCGCGATAAGGCCGTTGAGCGGTTTTCGGGTGCTCCCAATATCGCCATGCAATATCTTTCCATGGGCATGACGGACGATTTTGAGATTGCCCTGGAAGAAGGGTCGAATATGGTGAGGATCGGCAGGGCGATATTCAGTGATCAGTAGTCAGTAGTCAGTTGTCAGTGGTCAGGGTTCGATTTTGAAATGAGCGCGCGCTTGTTTCTGATCCCGGACTACCCAGGAAAGGGTTAATAAATGAAAGTCAAGATCGGCATTATCGGCGGCGGGAATATGGGCGGCGCGATTATCGGCGGCATCCATAAAAAATACGGCATATTATTGTGCGAGCAGGATGAAAAGCGCGCCCAAGGGCTGAAGCGGAAGTACAAAATTACCGTCTGTGATTTAAAGACAGCGGCACAAGAGGTCCAAGCGGTTATTTTGGCCGTCAAGCCGCAAAATTTTGAAACAGTCCTTGAGGGGCTTAAACCACATTTGGCGAAAAGCAAGCCGGTCATTTCCATCGCCGCCGGCATCACCTGCCTATATATAGAGAAGAGACTGGGCAAGCAAGCCCATGTGGTGCGCGCCATGCCTAATCTGCCTGTTCAGGTCGGTGAGGGTATTACCGGAATTTGCACGGGTGCCGCGGCGGTTGACAGTGATTTGATCCTCGCCCGCCGGATCTTCGGGTGCATCGGTAAAACGGTTGTTGTCGAGGAGAAGTGGATGGATGCGGTCACGGCCGTGTCGGGCAGCGGGCCGGCCTACGTGTTTTTGTTTATGGAATGCTTCCTCAGGGCCGCTGACTCTTTGGGGCTGGATAAGGCCGTCGGCCGGGAACTGGTGATGCAGACTATCAAAGGAAGCTTGAAATTATTGGAGCGCCAGAAGGAAGAGGCGGAGGTTTTGCGCGAGCGGGTGACGTCGAAGGGGGGAACGACGCAGGCCGCGCTGGATGTGTTCAGCAAATATGAGCTGGATAAAATATTCAAAGAAGCTCTGAGCGCCGCCCAACAGAGGGCAAAGGCACTATCGCAATAAAGGAGAGCATGATGAAAAAAATCGGCATTATCGGCGGCAGTGGTCTTTATCAATTAGAGGGGATCGAGCACGTACAGGACGTCACCATCGTTGATACGCCGTTCGGCCAGCCGTCGGACCATTTCATGGTGGGCGTGTTAAAAGGCGTCGAAGTGGTTTTCCTGGCGCGCCACGGCCGCGGCCACCGCATATCGCCCAGCCAAATCAATTACCGGGCCAATATTTTTGAGATGAAACGTTTGGGGGTGGACGCGATCATTTCCGTTTCCGCCTGCGGGAGCCTGAAAGAAGGGATCAAGCCGATGGATTTTGTCGTTCCCGACCAGTTTATCGACCGCACCAACCGCGGCCGGGAAGCCAGTTTTTTCACCGACGGCATTGTCGCGCACGTTTCCCTGGCGGAGCCCGTGTCCCCCGAGCTGACCGCGATTCTTATCGATAGCTGCAAGAAGGCCGGGGCGACCGTCCACGGACAAGGGACCTATATTAACATGGAAGGGCCGCAGTTCTCGACCAAAGCGGAGTCCCGCCTGTACCGCAGCTGGGGGGTGGATATTATCGGGATGACCAACATGGTCGAAGCCAAGCTGGCCCGTGAAGCGGAGATCGCCTACGCCACCTTGGCGGCCGTGACGGATTATGACTGCTGGTATGAGGGCCATGAGGAAGTCACGGTGGAAATGATTATCCAGAATTTGCAGAAGAATGTCGCCAAGGCAAAAGAGATCCTCAGATTCGCCATCCCGCAGGCCGGGAAGGTGGAAAAGTTCCGGGACGCGGAGGCCTTAAAAAACGCGCTGATCACCGACTCTCACATGATCCCCGAACAGAAGAAAAAAGAACTTGAAGTCCTCATCGGGAAGTATCTGCCCGCAAAAGTATGAGCCAGGCCGTGGATTATCAAAAAACCTTAAATTTGCCCAAAACAGCGTTCGACATGCGCGCCGGCCTGACGCAAAAAGAGCCGGCGTTTCTTCAGCAATGGGAGAAGGAAGGGTTGTATGCCAAGATCCGGGAGAAGGCCAAGGGGAAGCCGCCGTTTATCCTCCACGACGGGCCGCCGTATGCCAACGGCGACATCCATATCGGCCATGCCCTGAATAAGATTCTCAAAGACATCATCGTGAAGTTCCGCGCGATGCAAGGTTATGACGCGCTCTACATCCCCGGCTGGGATTGCCACGGCTTACCCATCGAGCATAAGCTGCTAACGGAGATGAAGAAGCATAAGTCCGAAGTGGACAGCCTGGAGTTCAGGAAAAAGGCGCACGCCTACGCGATGAAGTACGTCGGTATCCAGCGCGAGCAATTCAAGCGGCTGGGGGTGTTTGGCGAATGGGACACGCCTTATCTCACGCTTGACCCGGAGTATGAGTACTGGATCCTCAAGTCGTTCGGTGAACTGCATAAGAAAGGATTTATTTATCGCGGGCTGAAGCCGGTGAACTGGTGTTTCCGCTGCGAAACAGCGCTGGCCGAGGCGGAAGTGGAGCACGAAGACCATACCTCGCCCTCGATCTATGTCAAGTTTGAGGTCGGCAATCAAGACATGCTTAAATTCAGGGCGGCGGAAGACAAAAAAGTTTCCCTGCTGATATGGACGACGACCCCTTGGACGCTGGTCGCGAACGTCGCGGTCGCCGTGCACGCGGCATTCCGTTACGCGGTGGTGGATACCGGCAAGGAAATCTTGATCATCGAGCAATCCCTGTGCGCGCATGTCCTGGACAAAGGGGGCGTCAAACAGTTCAAAATCCTGAAGGAGATCTCCGGCGAAGACCTCACGGACTTGTATTATTGTCATCCGTTCGGGCTTAACAAGGAATGCAAGATCGTGGTCGCGGATTATGTGACGAAAGAAGACGGGACCGGCCTGGTGCATACCGCGCCGGGGCACGGGCAGGATGACTTTGAGACGGGACTCAAGCACAACCTGGACGTGATCATGCCCGTGGATGCGCGCGGGATCTACACGCAGGCGGCCAGCAGGTACGCCGGGCAGCATGTTTTTAAAGCAAATGACAGGATCATCGAGGACTTGGATGCTCAGGGTGTACTGTTTGCTTCGGAAGATGTGCGGCATTCCTACCCGCATTGCTGGCGGTGCAAGTCGCCGGTCATCTTCCGGGCCACGGAACAATGGTTCCTGAAGATCGATCATGACGGATTGCGCGGCAAGCTCAACGACGTGATCAAACGCGACGTGCAATGGATCCCCGAGGCCGGCGAAGAAAGGATACGGGGCATGATCGCCAACCGCCCGGATTGGTGCCTCTCCCGCCAGCGCCATTGGGGGGTTCCCATCCCGGCCTTGGCCTGTCAAGGCTGCGGCGGCGGGCACAAATTGTATTCCAAAGTCATTGATCATTTCGCCGATATTGTCCGGACGCAAGGGAGCGATGCCTGGTTTAAAATGGACGTCGGGGAATTAGTCCCGCACGGTTTTAAATGTCCTGACTGTCGCGGCAGTAGTTTTGAAAGGACCAATGACATTCTGGATGTCTGGTTTGATTCCGGCGTGAGTTATCAAGCCGTTATCAAATCACGGCTGAAAATGAAAATACCGATTGACCTTTATCTTGAAGGCTCCGATCAACACAGGGGATGGTTTCAGTCTTCGCTGATTCCAGCGGTGGCCATCGATTCCAAGCCGCCGTTCAAAGCGGTTCTGACGCATGGGTTTGTGGTGGATGGGGAGGGGAGGAAGATGTCCAAATCGTTGGGCAACGTAATCTCTCCGCAGGATATCATCAAAACGGGCGGGGCGGACATCCTGCGCTTATGGGTCGCTTCAAGCTTCTACAATGACGATGTCCGGATATCCCAGGAGACCCTCAACCGCCTTAGCGACGCCTACCGCAAGATCCGCAACACGGTCAGGTACCTTTTGGGCAACCTCTATGAGTTTAATCCGGATAAACATTCCCTCCCTTTTGCAGAATTGCAGGCCATGGACCAATGGGCGCTGGGCCGCCTGTGCGAGGTGATGCGCTCGGTTAAGGACCATTATGACCGGTATGAGTTCGCCAAAGTTTATAAGTGCTTGTATGCCTTCTGTAACGAGGATCTGTCCAGTTTTTATCTTGACATCCTAAAAGATCGGCTGTATACTTCTGCGTCTAAATCGCCGGAAAGACGGTCGGCGCAGACGGCTCTTTATCAAATCCTCAATCATCTGGTCCGGGCGATTGCCCCGATCTTCTGCTTTACCGCTGAGGAGATTTTCAGGGAAATGCCCAAAGGGGCGGACACGCATTCGGTGCCAAGCGTGCACGTGCTGCCCTGGCTGGATTGCCCCGGAGAATGGGATAATACGCTGGTCAAGGAAAAATTCGCCCCTCTGGCGGCTTTGCGCCCGCATGTCCTTAAAGCGCTTGATGACAAGAGGCGGAACGGCGCAATTGGCAGCGCGCTGGAGGCCAAAATCGTCTTCAGGACGGCCAGCGAGAAGGACTGGAAGTATTTGAACGGGTCAAAAGGCATGTTGCCGACGGCGTTTATTGTGTCGCAGGTCGAGGTTGAGAAGGCCGGCAAGGTTGAGCGGGGGATGAGCGATGAATTTGCTCAAACGGAGATTGCGATTCTCAAAGCGGACGGCGTGAAGTGCGGCCGCTGCTGGAATTATCGTGTGGACGTCGGCAAGGATGCGGAACATCCAACGTTATGTCAGCGGTGCGCGGCCATAGTCAAGGAGTTCATCTGATGGTAGAAAAGAGATTCGACAAAAGGAAGCTGGAACATTACAAAAAGATGCTCTTCAAGCTCAAAGAGGAGCTTGTGCACGACATCAACAATATGTCCAAGAATCCCGGATCCCAGGAAAGCGAATCCGGAGATGTTTCCGGTCATGTCCTGCACATGGCGGATGTTGCCACGGACATGTATGACCGCGAATTCAATCTGGGGTTGGCCTCGAACGAGCGGGAAGTTCTCTTAAAAATCGACCAGGCCCTCAAGCGCATCGAGGATCAATCCTTCGGGGCCTGCATTGAATGCGAAAAACCGATCCCTCTGATGCGGCTGAACGCCATTCCCTACGCGGACACATGCCTTAAGTGCCAGGAGAAGATTGAAACCAAAAGATGAGAGATCTCCTGCGATCTCAAAAAGACATCCTCATCGCGATCATCGTGACGTTCACTGTTGTTTACGCTGACCGTTTGACAAAACTCTTTTTTTCCGACCTGTTAGCAGACGGCGAATCCTTGCCGGTCATCCACAATGTTTTGCACATGACGCTCGTTCACAACACCGGCGTCGCTTTTGGGTTTTTTAAAGATCAGGGCATTGTGTTCATCGTGATTCCGATCATCGCGATTTTTCTTTTGATATTCAACATCTATTATTACCGGCGCAACGACCAGGCGCTCAGCCGTATTTACATTATTGCGTTTTCCCTGATCCTGGGCGGGGCCATCGGCAATCTCATTGACCGGATCGTGTACGGTCATGTGATTGACTTTATCGATTTCCGCATCTGGCCGGTGTTTAACATTGCCGATAGCGCGATCACTATCGGCGCGGTCATCATAGCCATCAAATGTTTCCGATTATCTGCAAAATAGAGCCCTTCAGCATCTATACGTACGCGATTATTGTCACGGCCATCGCGGCCGTTGGGATGGTCGTGCTGCTGGCGGTGTCCCACAAAGACGGATTCAAGCGCCAGCAGGTCGCCGCGGTCCTGTTCTGGGTGCTCGCTTTGTCGATTTTAGCCATGGTTCCGATGTTCCTGCCGGTAACGATCCACGCCTACGGGCTTTTATTGGCCATAGCCGTGATGACAGGCACGTTTTTACTTGTCCGCGACGCGGGCGCGAGCAATATCAAGCCCGAGGTGATTTATGATCTGGTCTTTTGGGCCATGGTCGGCGGCATCATCGGCGCCCGGGCATTTTATGTGCTTCTGAATTATCCGTTCTTCGCCGCCAACCCCAATGAAATTCTTATGATTCAGAAGGGCGGCCTGGCCTGGCAGGGGGGGTTGATCATCGGAGGTTTAGTCACGTACCTCTTTATAAAGGGGCGGAAGCTGTTTCTCCCCGCCACGCTCGATCTGTGCGCTCCCTATGTGGCCTTGGGCGAGTCCATCGGCCGCATCGGATGCCTGCTCAACGGATGCTGTTACGGCAAGGCGGTCGCATGGGGGGTCTATTTTCCCGTGCACGATGCCCGCCTGCATCCAACGCAGATTTATCTTTCCGCGGGATACCTCATCATTTTCATCATTTTGAGGCGGTATCAAATTTCTTCCCAAATCCCGGGGCTTGTGTTTGCCTCTTACCTCATTTTGGCCTCCACCCTCAGGTTTTTCATCGAGTTCTTCCGCGCCGATCATGAAATTCTATTCATCGGCCTGAGCATTTATCAGTTTGTCTCCCTGGGAATCCTCGTCTTCGCGTTCAGTTTTGCCTATATGATGCTGATCAAGTACTCGCAGCCGGAAGACGATTAAAGAAATAACCTTCCATGCCTGTCAGTATTTTCAAAGTGGATCATGATCGCGCTCATACGCGGCTGGATGTCTATCTGGCGCAGGTTCTCACCGGCGTGCCGTCCCGGACATTCGTCCAGAAATTAATCGAGTTCGGCCATGTCCGCGTCAATGAAGTGAACGTCAAGGCGCATCATAAAGTATCCGCCGGCGATGACGTCTACGTCGAAATCCCGGAAGATTTTTTAACGCCGCGCCATATTAAACCTGAAAACATTCCGCTGGATATTTTTTATGAAGACGAACAATTGATCGTGGTCAATAAACCCTCCGGCATGATGGTGCATCCGGCGCAAGGATGCTATACGGGAACCTTGGTCAACGCCCTGCTCAATTATTCGGTCCAGCTGTCCCGCATCAATGCGGAGATGCGCCCCGGAATCGTTCATCGCCTTGACCGCGAAACATCCGGCCTGATCCTGGTCGCGAAGGACAACATGACGCACGCGAGACTGGCCAAACAGTTTCAGCGCCGCGAAATGAGGAAAACATATATCGCTTTAGTGGCCGGCAGCGTCGAATTCGATGAAGGGGCGGTTAACTCGCCGATAGGCCGGCATCCCCGCCAAAAAGACAAGAAAGCCGTCCAGTTTGATGACGGGGCCAAGGAGGCCTACACGCGCTACCGCGTGATCAGGCGGTCCAAGGGGTGCACGCTGGTGGCGTTGTTCCCCACAACCGGACGGACCCATCAGCTGCGCGTGCATTTGTCCTATCTGGGCCATCCGATTTTGGGCGATGACAAATACGGCGACAAAAATTCCTTTTCAAGGCTGGCGTTACATGCCCAGGGGATCGGGCTGCGCCATCCCCAAACAAAACGCTACATGGAGTTTTTCACAAAAGCGCCGCGGGGGTTCCTTGAATATATGGACTCCCAATGCGCAACGGTAAAGAAATAATGTGTTTAGAGCTCTAAAATAATGCACAACAATCTTTACTTGCACCTGATTTTAATTATAATAAACATTACCAAATACGATTAACCTCAGCACGAGGGAACCTGCAATGAATTCCTCCGGAAAAGTGCTTGTCATTTTCTTGGTCATTACGGCTATTCTGCTGATCTCCCTGACCGCCATATCTTTGTTTTTCTTTCAGAAGGAAACGGAGCGGCGCAAGCTTGCCGAAACAACCCTGGAAGAGTTCCAGGGCGATAAAGCGGTGCTGGAAAAGGAATTTGAAGAACTGAAAAAGCAGAATTTCCTCATGGAAGAGAAAAAGAAAGAGGCGGACGACCGCTTGAACGATCTTTCCGATGAACTGGAGCTTGAAAAGGGATTGCGCGAGGAGATAAAACTCGAGGCCGCATCCCTGCAGGAGAAATTGAATGAGGCCCAAAAGTCGAAGGAGGAGCTCAGCCAGTCGTTCAAGGAGAAGGAAAAGGCGGCGGTGGATCTGAAAAGCGAGCTGGCCAAATATGGAAAAGAAATCAAGGAGTTGAAGTTTCAATTAAATACTGAGATGGAACGGAACAAAAAATTCAGTGAGGCGCACGAGCAGACGACGAAAGAACAGCAGGAAGAGATTTCCCGGCTGAAAAATCTGCAGACGAAGGGAAGCGTGTATGTGCCGGAACATATCGGGGCCGGACCGGGAGAAGAGGAAGCCAGCCAGGTCGTCAGTTTGGGCGTTGAGCTGGATGAGATCGTTGTGAATCCTCATGCCGTCGGCGCGGAGGAGGATACGCTGCATTCAACCGCCAGTGTTCCCTTGGACATGACCGTTAACACTCTTGACTCTTTTGTCGAGGGGCGCATCCTAAGCGTGGATGTCGAGACGGAATTCGTGATTGTCAGTCTCGGGGAAAATGACGGCCTTTCCGTCGGCAACGTCCTGTCGGTTTACCGCAATAATGATTACCTGGGCGACATTAAAGTGACCCGCCTCCAGCCCAAAATGTCCGCTGCCGATCTCATCACGCCGCTTTCGATTCGAAACGTTCAGAAGAACGATCAGGTCAAAGTGAAACAATGATCCTTACGGTTAAGCCTTCCGCTTTCCTCAGAGGGCGTGTTCACCTCCCCGCGTCAAAATCCTATTCCATCCGAGCGTTTATCATTGCCGCCTGCGGCGGAACATCGACGATTTTTAATGCGTCAAACAGTGACGACGGAAACGCTGCTATTCATGCCGCCCGCTCCTTGGGGGCGCGTGTGATGCGCTGCAAAGGCGCGCCGGGATCGAAATGGAAGGTGACCGCCGGCGGGAAGCGCTCTTGCCGACCGGTGATCAACGTCAAAGAATCCGGGACAGTATTGCGCTTT
>Ga0155265_1021_pt2 | contig 9647 bp, 9 predicted proteins | sample RifCSPhighO2_02_FD_106233 | JGI IMG/M metagenome (GOLD analysis project Ga0155265, IMG submission 106233) | Omnitrophica WOR_2 bacterium RIFCSPHIGHO2_02_FULL_52_10 | reverse complement strand
CGAAATGCTTATGCAGTTTATTGAAGGTGCTGATGTCAAGCTGACCGCCCAGATTATGAGCCGCCTCATGGATATCGCGGACACGCGGCACATCAGCACCTTCAATAAACTGCATAAGCATTTCGGTGTACCCAAACCGAACTTCGCCATTGAGCAGGTGAATCACGAGTTTGCTTTTTAGTCCCTTCCATTACCAAGCCATAGCGCATGAATCTTATTCTTCTGTTTAAAGAAGATTTTGTCAACGGCACAGGACGCGCGCGCCTGCAGGGGCGCCGGCTGGAGCATGTCCTGCGCGTTCACCGCGCCCGCGCCGGGGATGACCTAAAAGTGGGCCTGTGCGGCGGGAAGATCGGCCGGGGGCGGATTATTTTGTTAAGTGAACAATGCCTGGAAATGGACGTGGCCCTGGAAGAGCCGGCGCCGCCAATCTTACCAGTGACGCTGGCTGTTGCCCTGCCGCGCCCGGCCATGCTCAAGCGCGTCCTGTCGTGCGCCAGCGCCATGGGGGTGAAGAAGATACTTTTGTTTCATTCCAGCCGCGTCGAAAAAAGTTTCTGGAGGAGTCCGGCGCTAAGCCGGGGCGCAATCCATGAGCAGCTGGTCTTGGGGCTGGAGCAGGCCTGCGATACCGCGCTCCCTGACGTAAGGCTTTTCACGTTGTTCAAGCCGTTTGTTGAGGATGAGCTTCCTACAATCGCGCGGGGGACGCGCGCCTTTGTCGGGCACCCTGAAGCCAGGGAGGCCTGCCCCGGCGACATTAAAGAGCCGGCAACCTTGGTCATTGGGCCGGAGGGCGGGTTTGTCCCTTTTGAAATCAACCTTTTGGTTTCCCAAGGATTTGTGCCGGTAAATATAGGGAAGAGAATATTACGGGTGGAGACGGCGGTACCCGCGTTTTTATCCAAAATGTTCTATTAATTATTGCTGCTTATAGTGTTACGCTGATTACTTCTTGAATTTGCCCGCTTGTCAAGAAAATGAAAAGCCCCTTGCCAAAGGGGATTGTATTGGGCATACTATTGACGTCCGCATAGGGAATGGAACCTTTGCGGACGTCAATACTGCCACCGCTCCAACGAGTTGTGAAAGATGCAATGGTTCCATTACTAATGCGGTGGTCTGTAAATTCCGGGTGTCGAATTGTCGGTATACCGTTATCAATAGGAGACAAAAATGAAAAAATTGATCATGTTTTTGGCGTGCACCGTACTGGTCATCCCGCCGGTTTGGGCGCAGGGCCAGGGGGGTAACCCACAGGGACCCAAAGGCGGACCCGGCAAGGGGCCTGAGGTAAAAAATAATAATCCTGCGGGGCCTAAGGGCGGTCCGGGGGGCGGGCAGGATACGCAGGGAATCAATCGCCCGGGGCCGAAAGACGGGCCCGGTGCCGGACCAAGATTTCAGGGAGATAATCCTCCGGGACCCAAAGGTGGACCCGGCAAGGGGCCTGAGGTAAGAAATAATAATCCTGCGGGGCCTAAGGGCGGTCCATGGGGCGGGCAGGATACGCAGGGAATCAATCGTCCGGGGCCGAAAGACGGGCCCGGTGCCGGACCAAGATTTCAGGGAGATAATCCTCCGGGGCCGGAAGGCGGCCCGGGAAGAGGCGATGAGATGAGAAGGCCGAATCCTCCTGGGTTGGAAGGCGGACCCGGACGGGGTGATGAAATGAGAAGGCCGAATCCCCCGGGGCTGGCTGATGAGGATAGCAGTGATTCAGAATCGCAAGAGGATAGTTCGTCGGAGGTGGAAGAGGATTCCGGCTGGGGCGATGAGATGCGGAGAAAAAATCCACCGGGGCCGAGAGGCGGGCCTGGTGCCGGTCCGGAGTTTGAGGGAGAGCAGCGTCCAACACCCGAGGAATTACGCGCAAGACGCCAAGAAAAGTTACAGAGATTCAGAGAGAAGCATCCGGAATTGTCGGATCTAAGCGATGAGGAAATCGCGCAACGGATTAAGAAGCGCAGAGAAGAGCGCGGTGACCGTATGGAAAACCGGATGGAGCGTAGAGAGGAACGCAGGGATTTCCGGGAGGACCAAAGCGATAACCGCGAGGATTTCCGGGACAAGCGGGAAGATGTGATGGACCGCAAGGAAGATGTCTGGGATGCCAAGCATGACGGCGGCCCCATGGACCGGATTGAAGATCGGATGGATCACAGAGAAGACATGAGGGATCAACGGGAAAACCGGATGGACCGCAGAGAGGATCGCGGCGATTTCCGGGAAGACCGGCGTGATCTCCGCGAGGATTCACGCGACCGGCGGGAAGACCGATTTAACGGAAGAAATAACCAATCCGGGCCCGGGGATAAGCCGGGGCGGGGCGATGAAATGAGGAGACCGAATCCTCCCGGCCACGGAGAGGGCAATCCGGGGCGCGGGGATGAGATGAAAAGGAAAAATCCTCCCGGGCACGGAGGGGACAACGCGGGACGAGGGGATGAGATGAGAAGGAAAAATTCTCCCGGGCAGAAGGGCGGGGCTGGAGCAGGCCCGCGCAAAGCCGGCGGTGGAAAACCGGGCGGCGGTGGTGGTCCGAGAAAGAAATAATTATTCCCTCCCATATAAGCATTATGAGGCGGAGGCCGATGAAAGACGCGGCCTCCGCCTTTTTTTACAGTCTAGGAAAGTAAAATTTTCCTGACTGCTAGAAAACTCCTTTCCTAGACAGCAAAGAAGATACGACGACCGAAGGGAGGAGTTTTCTTGTCGGCCTCTGCAGAAGAGCGCGGTCTTGGCCCGGGATATGTTTTGATAGAATATTCATGAATTTTTTGGTAAGATAGCGGCTATGTTCAGGAAGAAATTTCCCGGGAAAGTTTTGGTGATGGCCCTGGTAGCGGTTGGAGTTTGGGGTGTCCCAGCGCAGGCCTCGATCAAGGATGTCGAATCAGCGATTATCCAAAAGGATTACGCGTTGGCCAAACAGTCCGCCTTGCAGCTTTTGGAGCAAGACGGGGCGCAGGAGCAGGGTCAAGAACTCCGTTATTATGTCGGCCTATGCGACCTTCAAATGGGGGAATACGACCAGGCCAAGAAAATTTTCAGCGCATTGATCAGCGACAGAAAAAATATACCGCTGCGGGATAAGGCCTTTTTGGGGCTGTTTGATGTTTATTATATCGACGGCCAGTATAAGAAGGCGCTCAAGACGATCAGCCGCCTCCATCACCTCAGCCCTGATTCGGAGTTTTTAAGCCTGATTTATTTAAAGTTTGCCCGGGCCAACCTGAAGCTGGCAAACTGGCACAAGGCCCGAGAGTATTTAGTCAAGATTGTCGCCGAATATCCCGACAGCCTGGAAGCCCATGCCGCCAAGCAGCTCCTTAATGAAGAGCAGTATTTTGCCGTTCAGGTAGGCGCGTTCCTCGACAGGGCGCGGGCCGAGAAACTGGCCCTTGAGCTGCAGCAGGGCGGGGAATACGCTTATATTGTTGAAACAACTGACCAGGAAAACAGGAAATTTTACCGCGTGCGCGTCGGCCAGCTGGTTCTGCTGGATAAGGCCCAAAAGCTGGAAACCAAGCTTTCCCAGCAAGGATATCCCACCCTGATCTATCCTTAAAAGACCATTGGCCCGGGCTGCGTCGACCGCGCTTCGCCGGGCATGAGTTTTCGCGAAACACGATGCGCGCGCTACGAACTGTGAACTATGGATGCTAAAAAAATCATTTTCATCGTCGGCCCCACGGCCGTCGGCAAGTCGGACATCGCCTGTGCCGTTGCGCAAGAAATCCGCGGTGAGATTGTCTCCTGCGATTCCATGCAGATCTACAAGGAGATCGCGATCGCCAGCAACAAGCCTTCCCCGGGAATGCTCCGTGCCGTCCCCCACCATTTGGTTGACATTCTCACGGTCGAAGAGGAATTTGATGTGGCGCGGTTTAACGCGCTGGCGCTGGAAGCCGTCAGGGACATTCACGGCCGGGGCGGGGTCCCGCTGGTTGTCGGCGGGAGCGGGTTGTATATGCAGGTCCTGCTGGATGGGATTTTTAAGGGAGGCGTCAAAAACGAAGCCCTGCGCCATGACCTTAAGGGACAGGCGCGGCAGTATGGAAACGGGTTCCTGTATGATAAACTGAAGGCGGCTGACCCCGCGGCGGCGGCCAGGATCCATCCGAATGACGCGCGCCGTGTCATACGGGCATTGGAAGTTTATATGTCCGAAAGCGTTCCCATTTCGGAATTACAAAGGGGGCGGGAAGGCCTCTGGGGGCGGTTTGACATTTCCCTGTACGCGCTCAACAGGAATCGTGAGGAGCTTTATGCGCGTATCAATGAGCGCGTTGAGGAAATGTTCTCCCGGGGAATCGTTGAGGAGATCCGGGCGTTAGAGAGTCTGAATTGGAGCAAGACGGCGAATAAAATCATCGGTGTGGAGGAAATCCAGGGGATGCTGCGGTCGCAACGCGGTCTGGAGGAGGCCAAGGAGGCAATGAAAATGAATACCCGGCGTTTGGCAAAACGGCAGCTCACATGGTTCAAGAAGGACAAGAGGCTGGAGTGGGTGACAGTCGCTGCCAGTGACAAACCGGGCGACGTGGCAGAGGATATCCTCAACAGGTGGCAATCTTTGTCCATGGAGGGCAGGCGATGAAAAATACGATGATTGAAAACCGCAAGAGCGCTGAGAAAATCCTGCTGGTGATGATCGATTTCAAAAGAGAACGCTCCGACTGGGGGAAGGATCAGGATCTGGCCGAGATGACGGAGCTGATTAGGGCGTGCGGCGGGGAGATTGTCGGGAGCCTCCGCTGCTCCATCGATACGCCCACGGCGAGTTTCTTGATTAGCAGCCAAAAAGTCAAGGACATTGCCCAATTCTGCAGCGTGAATGATGCCGACACGGTCATTTTCAGCCACGATCTGAAAGGGAGCCAGCAGAGAAACGTCGAGGAGATAATCAAAATTAAAACGATTGACCGCACGCAGCTGATTCTGGACATCTTCGCCAGGCATGCCCGCAGCAAAGAAGGCAAAATGCAGGTGGAGCTTGCCCAGCTCGAGTATCTGATGCCGCGCCTTGTTGGCAAGGGCATCGAGCTTTCCCGGCTCGGTGGCGGCATAGGCACCCTTGGTCCGGGGGAAACCAAGCTCGAGATGGACCGCCGCCGGATATCCCAGAGGATCACAAGGCTAAAAAAAGACCTCAACGATGTCGCCGCCAAACGGGCCCTGACCAGGAAACACCGCAAGGACCAGGGTGTCCCCGTCGTGTCGCTGGTGGGGTACACCAACGCGGGAAAGTCGACGCTGCTGAACACTTTGACCGAGGCGGGCCAAATCACGCATGACGGGTATTTCACGACCCTGGATCCGCTGGCCCGCCAGTTGGTCCTTCCGAACCACCAGAAGATTGTCCTTTCGGATACCGTCGGGTTCATGCATAACCTGCCGCACCGGCTGATCGAGGCCTTTCACGCCACCCTTGAGGAAATCAAAGAAGCCGACCTCCTGCTGCACATCGTGGACGTCAGCCATCCGAATTTCAGGAATTTTGCCGCCTCCGTCGATGAGGTTTTAAAGGAGATCGAATCATTTGATAAATTGACGGTGCTGGTTTTAAACAAGATCGACCAGCTGGAGGACCGGCTCTGGCTGAAGGAATACCAGGGGCATTTTGAGCACGCCGTCTGCATATCGGCCAAAACCGGAGAAAATATCAAGGATCTCCTGGATAAACTCAGCGAGCTGCTCGCCTCATCGGTCATCGAAATCAATGTGGATGTCCCGATTAACCGAATGGACCTCGTCAGCCTGGCGCACAGGGAGGGCGAAGTGTATTCGGTGAAATATTACGCCCAGACCATCAACATCCGGGCGCTTGTTCCCCGGCACATTGCCGGGCAGTTTTACAAATAATATGAGGTCATCGTGATGTGTAGGGATGCAAGCACTCTTAAAGAATCCGGGATGGACACGATAAAAGCGGAAAGGCCGCAACGCCCATGACTGCCGCGGTTATTTTGATGGTCCTCATCGCTTTGGCAGGGATTGTTTTGTTGAACGTCAAGCCGCCCTTCCAGAATGCCGCGCGGGAACATTTCCTGCAGCGGCTGGCCAAGTTTCTCGACGGGACCCTTGAGCCGATTTTAGACGAAGGCTATGAAAATTGTTACAGGATCAAATTTAATTTTAACGACGAAGAGTGCGTTTACGAGGATTTCGAGAAAAAGGGTTTTAAAGACAAGATCTACTCCGGCTGTTTGAAAGTCAAGACACCGAGCAAGCTGACGCTGGCATTTACCGAGCGCAAGCATTCGCTGAAGATCCGGTCGGATATATTTATCGCTTCCGATGTTTCAACGCAGGTTGGGGAAGAGCGCGTGTGGCTGAAAATCCCCGCTTATTTAAAGGATTTAGACGTTACCGCCAATGATGCCGCCGCGGCCAACGAGCTTTTGGAGGATAAAAAGGTCGCGGGGATATTGAAGCAGGTGCAAAACATCGATGACAGGGGCTGTGCCTTCTTGCCTTTAGGGATCATGGATGGGACCGTCACCTTGGAATTTCACACGCAGGGTTCTTTTAAACCCAACCTGACGGCCCTGCACAATGACATAGCTTCCATTGAGGATTATTTAGACGGCATGATCGTCATTGCCCGCAAACTCAAACAATTGCTGAAATAATCACGGTTTTCAAATCAGACAAAAGACAGGGGGAGGCATGGAAAAACTGAAATCTTTTATCATGACATCGCTGCTGGGCGGGGTCATTGTCATCCTGCCGGTGGTTATTCTCCTCGTGGTTTTTGGATGGGTGTTCAATTTCATCACAAACCTCATCCAGCCGTTAACGGACCTGATCGTAGCCAAATCCGACGTCCGCGAGATCATTGCGGATGGTTTGGTCCTCGCCATTACCCTGGCGGTCTGTTTTTTTGTAGGGCTGGTCGTGCGGACCAGGTTCGGGGGCTTTATTTTTCATTTGATCGAGCAGCGGCTGTTGAAGGTCGCCCCGGGATATACCCTGATCAAAGAAACGGTTATGCAATTTCTTGGAAGCAAGAGGGCGCCTTTTTCAAGCGTGGTTTTGGCGCGGATCTTTGAAAATGATACATTGGTGACCGCCTTTGTCATGGATGAGCATGCCAACGGCATGTGTACGGTCTTTGTCCCCACCGGCCCCAATCCGACCACCGGGTTTATTTATCATTTGAAACCGAAATATGTTTACCGGGTCGATGTGTCGGTTGAAGATGCCATGCGCACGATTATCAGTTGCGGGGCGGGGTCCTCGAAGCTTATCGAAAAGAGCAGACATAAAATCTAGTTTCTGCGGCGCGCGCGTCTTTTGGAGGGAATCGGAAGATGTGTGATTGTCCCACTTGATTTGCCTCCGCCTTCAACCCACCAGGTAAGAGACTGGGTCAAATACCCGTGGGGATCCAGTTCTCTGCGCAAGCAGGAAATACAATTCTTCTCAAGGAGAGTACAGATTGACGCGCATGGCTCCCCCCCTTTCAAAAGGACGCTCCGTGGAGGTGGTGTTTGCATTTGGCGCAAAAGCGGCGTGTATGAATGTGTTGACAGCAAAATGTTTTTTGGTATAATTAGCCCTTAGCATTCAAGGCATAAGAGTGCTAAATTCTTTAGGGAAGCAACCAATTGATATTAATATAAATATAGCAATGGGAATGAGATGACACCGCAGCATAAAGATATCCAGGCACGCAAGGATGAAATTTTAAGGATTGCGATTGAGGGGTATATTTCTAGCGTGACTCCCGTCAGTTCCGCGTGGATTGCTCAAAAATCGTCACTGGACTTAAGTTCGGCCACGATCCGCAATATACTTGCCGAACTGGAGGAGGAGGGTTATCTGACCCATCCGCACACCTCGGCCGGCCGTATACCTACCCAAGAGGGTTACCGTTATTATGTGGACCATTTTCTGCATGAGATTCAGTTATTAGAGGAAGAAAAGCGGCGCATCAAGGCCGAGTATAACCGGGAGGCGCTTAAGCTGGAGCTGTTGCTGGAAACGACTTCCAAGGTCCTGGCGGAAACGACCCAGTACACCAGTATCGTTTCCGTGGACGGCTGGGAGAATAAATTTTACTGCAGCGGGACAAGCTTCATTGTCGGTTACAGAGACTATCAGGACTTGCGGAAGGATATAGACAGGATCAAGAACATCCTGGCGGCGCTGGATGAAAAGGAGCGGCTCCTGGAGGTCATCAACCGCAAGCTGGCCAATAAGATTGACATTTTGATCGGCAATGAGATTGAATGTTCGGCCATCGACGGCTGTTCGCTCGTGCTGTCGCGGTACGGGTCCCTCCAAGGGACCAGCGGCCGGATCGCTATCCTGGGACCGACGCGGATGGATTACAACCGGGCGGTTTCAACCATTGAGTATTTTTCCGGGCTCATGGAGGAGCTCATATCAAGATGATTGAAAAAAATGCGCAAACAGAGAATCAGGGGCAGCCCAAGGGGCCGGTAGCGCCGAATGGCCCAGCGGACAAGGTCCCGCCGGCCGGCAAGGAAAAGGAGATCACGATCAAAGAGTCCGAGCATGCCCGGCTTATTGAGGAAGCGGCGAAGTACAAGGACCAGTATGTCCGCCTTTATGCGGAATTCGAGAACGCGCGCAAGCGGATGGAAAGGGAAAAGCAGGATTTTATCCGGTATGCCAATGAGGAGCTGATTGTCGAGTTTTTGAACATTCTGGATAACCTTGAGCGGTCTGTCGAATCGGCCAGGGCGAACCACCAGGATTATAACGCTTTTGTGAAGGGCATTGAGCTGGTCATGGCCCATATCCATGACATGCTCAAGAAGAGCGGGGTCAAACCCATCGAAGCAAAAGGAAAAATGTTCGACCCGCACAGCCATGAAGTGCTGATGCAGGAGGAAACAGACAAGCATGAGGACGGCCTTGTCCTCGAAGAATTTCAGAAGGGATATAGTCTAGGCGGCAGAGTCGTGCGCACCGCCAAGGTGAAGGTCGCTAAAAAGAAACAGGCTGAAGAACGTTAATATTTATAAGGGAACCATTTACTAATATCGGTAAGGAGGCATGCAATGGGAAAAGCAATCGGAATTGATCTGGGAACGTCCAATTCAGCGGCGGCGGTCATGGAAGGCGGCCGGCCGACAATCCTTCCGTCGGCGGAGGGGGCCGGTGTGGCTTCGGGCAAGGCCTTTCCGTCGTTCGTTGCGTTCACCAAGGACGGCCAGCGCCTGGTCGGCGAACCGGCGCGGCGCCAGGCGCCGGTGAATTCGGAAGGGACCATCTACGCGGCGAAGCGCAAGATGGGGACGGATTTCAAATTCAAGGCCGGCGGCAAGGAATTCACGCCGCAGCAGATCAGCGCGTTTATTTTGCAAAAAATCAAGACGGACGCCGAGAAATTTCTCGGCGATACCGTGAACGAAGCGGTCATCACGGTCCCGGCGTATTTCAACGACAACCAGCGCCAGGCCACCAAGGATGCCGGCGAGATCGCCGGACTGAAAGTCCTGCGCATCATCAATGAGCCGACCGCGGCCTGCCTGGCGTACGGGCTGGACAAGGCCGGCAAAGAGCAGAAAATCATGGTCTTCGACTTCGGCGGAGGGACGCTGGACGTGACCATCCTGGAAATGGGATGGGATGATGAACACAAGGCGGCAACCTTCGAGGTCCTTTCC
>Ga0155265_1026_pt1 | contig 9666 bp, 7 predicted proteins | sample RifCSPhighO2_02_FD_106233 | JGI IMG/M metagenome (GOLD analysis project Ga0155265, IMG submission 106233) | Omnitrophica WOR_2 bacterium RIFCSPHIGHO2_02_FULL_52_10 | reverse complement strand
AGCTTTTTGATGCCCTGGACGATAGCGTTGGCGCCGTCCCGCCGGATATCCGCCCCCATGCGGTTGAGTTCCGCGATGTGCATGAACCGGTCGGGATAAACTTTGTCAGAAATGACACTGACACCGGGCGTGACGGACATCAGCGCCATGAACTGGGCCTGCAGGTCTGTCGGAAAGCCCGGATACGGATGCGTTGTCACCCCCACGGGCCTGAGGCGCTTTCTCGGCCTGACGATAATGTCGCTTTCCGTGCCGGCCAGTTGGACACCGGCAAGTTCCAACTTATCCTTAAGGACCATCAAATGCGATACACAGGCGTTCCTGAGCGTGATGGAGCTTTTCGTGGCCGCCGCCATCAAAATATACGTTCCGGCTTCGATCCGGTCGGGAATAATTTTGAAGTTGAACCCCTTTAATCTTTTAACGCCTTTCACGGTCAGGCAGTGCCCTCCCTTGCCCTTGATGTTCGCCCCCATGCCAATCAAAAAATTGGTCAGATCCTCAACCTCAGGCTCGCAGGCGGCCGACTCTATCATTGTCTCGCCGTTTGCCAAAGTCGCCGCCATGAGGATATTGGCCGTCGCTAAAACAGAAGACCCAAACTCGCCGCCTAAATAAACATGCGCCCCTTTCAAGCGGCTCGCATGGGCATGGATATACCCGTTTTCAAATTCCATCTTAGCACCCAGCGCGCGTATTCCCTTTAAATGCAGATCGACCGGGCGCACCCCGATGATGCAGCCGCCGGGCAGGGAAACCTTGGCCTTTTTCAATTTCGCCAAGAGCGGCCCCAAGACGCAAAATGAACCGCGCATGGTTGAGACCAGCTTGTAATCCGCGACGTAATTGGGCCGGCCGTTGGCCGTAACCGTCAGTCTATTTCCCTCAACTTCAACCTTTTTACCGAGGGATTTCAGCAGCGCGATCATGGTGCGCGTGTCGCGCAAATTGGGGACATTGCGGATGACGCATGGCTCATCCGTTAACAGGGTGGCGGCCAGGATCGGCAAGGCCGCATTCTTTGATCCGCTGATTTTTACCTCGCCCCTTAGCGGCCGGTCACCTTCGATAATCAGTTTATCCATTTTTCAATTTTCCTTTTACCTGGGCGCAGACAACCCGGTCTGTGCCGGCATAATCTTTCGTAAAATTCAGTTGGTGATATTGTTCATATGACACAAAAATGCGCTCAATGTCTTTGACCTGCCCATCACCGATTTCAAGCAGAAGGTATCCACCCGGCCGGATGAGACGGTGCGCGCGGGCGATGATTCCCCGGTAAAACTTCAGGCCGTCCATCCCGCCATCCAGCGCGGCTTGCGGTTCAAAACGGACCTCAATGGGAAGATGCGGCAGTTGCGGCGCGGCAATATATGGGGGATTGGAGACAATAATGTCGTATTGCTTTTCTTCTTCGGCGGCCCGGCTCAAAAATACGGTCATGTCCTCTTGACAGAAGCTGATGGATGAGTCCACGCCGTTGGCCGCGGCATTTCTCCGGGCAAGTGATAACGCCCGCGGGTCAATGTCAACCGCGGTCACGGAACAGTTCGGAAGGTATTTGGCCATCGCGATGGCGATATTGCCAGAACCCGTTCCGAGATCCAGAATGCGCAGCTCTTTGCGCGCCGCAAGCGTTTTTGCCCGCTCAAGCGCTTTTTCAACAAGGATTTCTGTTTCCGGACGGGGAATGAGAACACGAGGGTCAACGGTCAATTCCACTCCCATAAAATCGCAGGACCGCAAAATATACTGCAGCGGCTCGCCGGACAATCGCCGCGCCTGCATGCGGTTAAAGGCGGCTTCCTGCCGGCGCGTCAATGCAGGCGGTTCGGCAATAAGATCAACGGGGCGGCATTTTAAAATCGCGGTCAACATCATGTCGCGCTCATTCATCTGCACTTTCCTCCTGCTCGGCCGCGAGGAGCGCCTCGGTGAGCTCATCCAAATTCCCGTTAAGCACATCCATGAGCTGGTGCGTGGTGTAGCCGATGCGGTGGTCGGTCACGCGCCGGTCCGGAAAATTATACGTACGAATCTTTTCGCTGCGGTCCCCTGAACCGATTTTCAGTTTTCGGTCCTGGGTCGTCCTATCGATATTTTCCTGGCGGGCCTTATCCACGAGCCGTGCGCGCAACACGCGCATGGCCTTCAGCTTGTTTTTCAGTTGCGACCGCTCATCCTGGCAGACCACGACCATCCCGGTGGGCAGGTGGGTGATGCGGATGGCCGAATCCGTCGTGTTGACACTTTGGCCTCCGGGCCCGGAAGAACGGAAAACGTCGATTTTTAAATCCTTGGGGTCGATTTTCACTTCCACTTCTTCCGGTTCGTACAACACCGCCACCGTGGCCGCTGAGGTATGGATGCGGCCGGACGCCTCGGTTTCCGGAACGCGCTGCACCCGGTGGGCCCCGCTCTCCCACTTCAACTGCCGCTGTGCCCCTTTACCGCTCACGCTGAAAATGACTTCCTTAAAACCGCCGGCTTCTGACGCATTGCTGCTGATAGACTCGACCTTCCATCTCTTTTGGTCGGCATATTTGACGTACATCCGGTACAGGTCTCCGGCAAACAGGCTCGCCTCCTGCCCTCCGGTGCCGGCGCGGATTTCAATGATCAGATCACGGTCCTGCTCCTGTTTTTTGGGATTGGTCAGGTCGTTGAGCTGTTTCAGTAAAACTTCCTGCTGTTTGGTCAATTGGCTTAATTCCGACCGCGCGAGCTGCTCGAAATCCTTATCGTGCTTGTCCTGCAATAATTTCTCGAGATCCCTGATTTGCCGCAACGTCTCCGCATAGGATTTAATCGCGCCGACAACGGGCGCGCTGTTTGAGTATTCCTTGGCCAATTTTTGGTACTGTCCCTGGTCGGCGATGATCTGCGGGTCAGCCAGCAGTTGTTCGAGTTCCCGGTAGCGCCGCTCGATCTTGGCGAACTTCTCTGGTATGTCCGTCATTTATCTTTTTTATAGCGCTTCTTGAAGCGTTCGATGCGCCCGGCCGTATCGACGAACTTCTTGTCGCCCGTGAAAAAGGGATGGCATTTGGAACAGATTTCCACGCGGATGTTCTTCTGGGTTGAGCGCGTGTGGATCACCGAGCCGCAGGCGCAGGTGATGGTGGTTTCCCCGTATTCGGGATGAATATTCGGTTTCATGGTCTTCCCTTTACATTTGGTTTAAGTTTTCTAAAAACTCCTTGTTGGTTTTATATTTCCCGATCTTGTCGATCAACAGCTCCATCGCCTCCGCGGAATTGAGGTCATGCATGGCCTTGCGCAAAAGCCATATCCTCTGCAGATCTTTTTCCGGAATCAGTTTTTCCTCATGGCGCGTGTTGGAGCGCTTGATGTCAATCGCCGGATAGATCCTGCGCTGAAATAAATTCCGGTCCAGTTGCAGCTCCATGTTGCCCGTCCCCTTGAACTCCTCGAAAATAACCTCGTCCATGCGGCTACCCGTATCAATCAGGGAAGTGGCGATGACCGTCAGACTGCCCCCCTCCTCCACGGCGCGGGCCGCCCCGAAAAACCGCTTCGGCTTATGCAGGGCGTTGGAGTCCACGCCGCCGGAAAGGATTTTTCCGCTGTGCGGGACGACCGTGTTGTACGCGCGCGCCAGGCGGGTAATGCTGTCCAGCAGGATCACCACGTCGCGTTTGTGTTCGACCAGCCGCTTGGCCTTTTCCAGCACCATTTCGGCAATCTGGACATGCCGCTCCGCCGGCTCATCAAAGGTCGAGGCGACCACTTCGCCCTTGACGCTGCGCTGCATGTCCGTGACCTCCTCGGGCCGCTCATCAATCAGCAGGACCATCAGGATGATGTCCGGCTGGTTCTGCATGATGGAATTCGCGACCTTCTGCATCAGGACCGTCTTCCCGCTGTACGGCGGGGCGACAATCAGGGCCCGCTGCCCTTTGCCGAGCGGCGTGAGCAGGTCCATGATCCGCGTCGAAACCTCCTTGGGCTCCGTTTCCAGGATAATGCGGTCTTTCGGATACAGCGGGGTTAAGTTATCAAAGAAGATTTTTTCCTTGCAGTCCTCGGGATCCTCAAAATTGACCGCCTCCACCTTCAGCAGCGCAAAGTATTTTTCCCCTTCTTTCGGGGGGCGGATATGCCCGCCCACGCTGTCGCCGGTCTTGAGGTCAAACCGCCGTATCTGCGACGGCGACACGTAAATGTCATCCGGGCAGGGCAGGTAATTATAATTCACGCTGCGCAAGAAACCGAACCCCTCGGAAAGGATCTCCAGGGTTCCCTCGCCGAACATGAGCCCCTGCTTTTCGGCCTGGGCCTGGAGGATCTTAAAGATCAGGTCCTGCTTGCGGATGCCGCTGATGCCGTTGATCGTCATGCCCTTGGCGAATTTGGACAATTCGGACATTTTCATGTCTTTCAGTTTCGTGATGTCCATGTAATCTTCGTCTTTGATCTTCGTCTCCTTTTTGGGCATATCACCGGGAAGATCCTTCTCCTTGATGGACGCCGCCTTTTCCATGTTTTTTTCTCCCTCACTTGCTTTTTTCTCTTTTACTGTAGTTTTTGCCATAATCGTTTGACCTGTTTTTGTGTTTGGTTGAGTGTTCCGTTATTATCTATGATTATATCCGCTTGGCGGATTTTTTCTCGTAAGGGCATTTGCGCCATAATGCGCCTTCTGGCCTCTTCGGCCGTGATGCCCAAATTCCGTTTTGCCCTCGCGATTTGCTTTTCCCGTGACGAGCGAACGACCACCGTCACGTCGGTTAATTTGCCCATCCCTGACTCGAACAGGAGCGGGACATCGAGCACCACTTTTGCCTTTGGATTTTTGCGCTTCAGCCGCGCGATTTCCCTGATGATGGCCGCCCGTACCGCGGGATGCACGATGCGGTTCAAAGCGCTTAATAACGTCCGGTCTTTGAACACGCGGCCGGCTATGGCCCTGCGGTTGACCCTTCCCCCGTTCAGCACTTCCTTGCCGAACAATTTTACGACCGCACGCCAGCCGGGCGTGCCGGGCCGCATCTGTTGATGCGCGATCTTATCGGCATTGATTACCTTCGCGCCGAGTTTGGCGAGCATCGCGGCCACCGTGGACTTTCCCGTTGCCAATCCGCCCGTCAGGCCGATCACGCGCATTGGTAGAGCTCCAGGTATTTGCGCGCCGAGCGTTCCCAGGAAAAATCCGACGCAAACGCGTTTTGGCACAACCGCCGCCAAGTTTCACGGTGGGCATAAGCGGCCAGGGCCTTTTTTACCGCGTCTAAAAATGACTTTTTGTCATAATGCGTAAAGACAAAACCGTTCCCGTCATGATGCAGCGCGCCGTAGTGCTTGACCGAGTCCGCCAAGCCTCCGGTCTTGTAGACTAGGGGAACCGTTCCGTAGCGGAGGCTGATCATCTGGCTCAACCCACACGGCTCAAATTCCGACGGCATCAGAAAACAATCGCTGCCGGCGTAGATCTCGCGGCTCAGCGGCTCATTGAACTCCAGGCGCGCGGCGAATTTTTCCGGGTAGCGCCGCGTAACCTCTTCCAGCTCCTTGGTGAACCTTTCCTCGCCGATTCCCAGAAACACAAATTGGGCCGGCATTTTGAGCAACTCATGGACCGATTCTAAAATCAAAGCCATGCCTTTTTGCTGCGTTAGCCGCCCCACAAAACCGAACAGCGTGACATCCTCCCGCGCTTCAAGAGAGAGCAATTTCTGCAGTTGGACTTTATTCCTGGCTTTGGCGGCGATGTAATCATGCCGGTTGTATTTCCGGGCGATATGTCCGTCGTTGTCCGGGTCCCACTGGGCGCGGTCAATCCCGTTCAAAATGCCGGTGACATCGTGCCGCTTTCTCAACACCTCTTCCAGCCCGCATCCGTATTGCTTTGTTTGTATCTCCCGCGCGTACGTGGGACTGACCGTCGTCAAGCGGTCACTGCATTGGATGCCGGCTTTGAGCAAATTGATACGGCCGTGAAATTCAAACCCACGGGTGCTGATCAGCTGCTCATCGAGCTTAAGCTTGGCGTACTCCTCGCGGGGGAATATTCCCTGGAACGCCAGGTTATGGATCGTCAGAACGCTTTTGGTCCGCTCAAAAAACGGGTCTGCTGTGCGCGTTTCCTCGAGATACACCGGGACCAAGGCGGTCTGCCAATCATGGCAATGGATGATATCCGGCCGAAACGCCGCCTGTTTTAAAAGCGTTAGGGTTTGCGCGCAAAAATATCCGAACCGCTCGAGATTATCCTTGTAATCCCCTGACGGGTCCCCATACAATCCTTCCCGGTCAAAGTACTCCTGCCGGTCAATGAAATAAACATGGATGTTGTCCCCGAGGATCGCCCGGGTCACCCCGTCCTCCAGCTGCGCGATCGGATACCCTGCCCGACCGACACAGCGGTACCCGGGAAGGACAACCGCGACGTTAACTCCGATCTTCTCAAGGGCCAGCGGCAGGGAGCCGCACACATCCCCCAACCCGCCTGTCTTGGCGAACGGGTAAACTTCTGATGAGCAAAACGCGACGTTCATATTAGCATCAGCCACCGGTCTTCACCTGTCAGCGAAAGCAATCTTTCCGCTGACGAACCCGGGCCTTTAAACCTCCTCCATGTCCAGCCAGTTTTGTCCCACTTTCACGCTGACCTTTACCGGAACTTTCAGCTCAACGGCGTGCTCCATGTGCCGGCGGATCAGGCCGACCATTTCCTGCTTTTCCGCCGGCGGCATTTCAAAGACCAGCTCATCGTGCACCGTACTGATCATTTTTGTCTTAAGCCCGCGCCGCTCGATGTCCGACTGAATCCTGACCATGGCAATCTTCAGCATATCGGCGGCCGAGCCCTGCACGGGCGTGTTGATCGCCTGGCGCTGGGCGAATTGCTTCATCGCGCCGTTTTTGCTGTGGATTTCCGGCAAATATCGCCGGCGGTTGAACAGCGTGACAATGTAGCCATTTTTTTCACATTCCTTGATTTCCCGGTCCATAAACGCCTTGACGGCCGGGTAGCGCGAAAAATAGCGGTCAATGAATTCCTGGGCCTCGGCCTGGGAAACCTTCAGGTCATTCGCCAGGCCAAAGGCGCTGATCCCGTAAATGATGCCGAAATTCACGCGCTTGGCCGAATTGCGCATTTCCGGCGTCACCTCCCGCTCATCGACTTCAAAGATCAACGATGCGGTATAAGTGTGAATGTCCTCGCCTCTTTGAAAGGCCTTAATCAAATTCTCATCTCCGGAGAGGTGCGCCAGCACCCTCAACTCAATCTGGGAATAATCCGCCGCCAGGATCACCGAATGCTTGTCGGCCGGAATAAAAGCCTTTCTGATCTGCCGGCCGAGTTCCGTGCGGATGGGGATGTTTTGCAGGTTGGGCTGGCTGGAGCTCAGCCTGCCGGTCTCCGTCCCGGTTTGGTTGAACTGCGCGTGAATGCGGTGGGTCTTGGGATCGGCCATTTTCGGCAGCGCATCGATATAGGTCGATTTTAATTTGGCCAACTGGCGGTATTGCAAAATCAATGAGGGGAAAACGTGCAATTCCGCCAACGCAATCAATACCGATTCATCGGTAGAGTTCCCCGTCTTTGTTCTTTTCATCACGGGGAGCTGGAGCTTGTCAAAGAGGATATGGCTCAACTGTTTCGGGGAATTCAGATTGAATTCCTCCCCGGCCATTTCATACAGAGCGGCGGTCAACTCATCGATTTTTCCGGCGCATTCCGCGGACAGTTTCTTTAACAGCGGCAAATCCAGTTTTATGCCGTTTTGCTCAATGACCGCCAAAACGCGCGCCAACGGCAGCTCAATGTCCCTGTATAATGAGAGCATTGACTTCGATTCTAATTCTTTCAACAGAACGGGATACAACTGACGGACGGACTGCACCTGGGCCGCTTCCGGCGCCTCTTCATCAATAGAGCGTTTCAAATAGTGCCAGACAAGATTGCTTATGCTGCCTGCCGCCGCATAAGCCCCCAGGAGATACCCTGCCAGCATCACATCAAACACATCGCCGTGCACATCTATTTTATACGCCGACAGGGCCTTGTACTGCTCCTTGATGTTGTACGTAACCTTCAATATTCCACTGTCTTCAAAGACCGGTTTCAACAGCGCGATATGCTGGACATCCAGGACAAAGCCGTGGTCATCCTTCAGCGTGGCATAAACCGCACGGCTCAAAAAGATCCCGCCGTCGCCACCGAGCGCGATGCTAAACGTAAATTGTTTATTCTTCTCAATTCTCTTCACGAGGTCTTTGACCTCGGCTGGCTCCTTTATTTCAGCCAAGTCGGGACTTGCCGCCCCCTTCCCGGGCTTAAATTCATCGGAGAGCGCGCGGAATTCCAGATCTTTAAAGATGGTGAACAGCCGCTCCTTGTCCGGCCCGCGCACTTTCAGCTTCTCCAGGGGACACTGGATGGGGACGTTCTTGTCCAGCACCGCGAGCTCTTTACTCAATAACGCCGTCTGCCTCTGCTCCATGATGAGTTTCTCTTTGGCTTTGAGGCTCTCCGCCTTTTCCAGATGCTCGATGATTCCCTCTAAAGTGCCGAATTCCTTGATCAATTGCTGGGCGTTGACTTTCCCGATCCCCGTGACCCCCGGGATATTGTCGGACGAATCGCCGGCCAGGCCGATATAATCGACAATGTGTTCGGGCTTAAATCCCAATTTTTCCTGCAGCTCCTTATCGTCCAGCACCGTGCCGTTCTTGCTGCCCAAAAACCGCACCTGCGTTCCGGCCAGCTGGTACAGGTCCTTGTCATCGCTGACAATCACAATGCCGACCCCTTCTCTGGAAAACTTCTGTGAAATCGTCGCGATGAGATCATCCGCCTCAAAACCCTCCATTTCGAATGCGGCCACGTTCATGGCGCTCATGATGTCCTTGATGACCGGGATCTGGCCCCTTAATTCCTCCGGCATCGGCGGCCGCTGAATTTTGTAGGCGGCGAACTTTTCCTGCCGGCGGGTTTTGCCCGGAAAATCAAAGCAGACCGCCATGTATTCCGGCCGGTGTTCTTCAAAGATTTTCAGGATATACCGGACAAAACCGAAAACGGCATTCGTCGGCTGTCCCTTGCTGGTGGCAAGCGCCTTAATCGCGTAAAAACTGCGATAGCATAACGCGTGGCCGTCAATCAAAAATATTTTCGCTTGTGCCATGAGCGCCGGCGCCGCGGGCGGCCGCCTGTTGATAGTGCCTATGATCGGTTAAATTTTGTATACACGGGACGAGAGGCTGATGTCAGCGATATATTATCGGGATATTAAAATAGGTTTGTCTGGGATGGAGGTAAGAATCCTTTGTATTTCATGGCGCGCAGAAATCGTGTCGCCTGTTTCCAGCCGTTTGAGGGCGTCCTGGGAGCGTTCCCGTACGCTGGCCTTGGCGATCTCCAGCAGGGTCCTGTCCCGCGCCTCCTGAACCTTCGGATTATCAGGGGTCAGCTGCAGGGCTAAATCGTACTCCGTCATGGCCTCATCATATTCCTTGTTATGAAAATGCCGCTCACCTTTCGCCAGGTGTTCCTGGCTGCGCACCATGCGCTCGTGAAATTCTTGGCGGGATTTTGCCACCAGTTTCCGGTTTAGCGCTTCGGCTTCCAGGGAGCGGGCCCAATCGGCATATTCCGGGTTCATCCGGACCAATTCGTCTTTTGCCTTTTGCGCCCAG
>Ga0155265_1037_pt1 | contig 9680 bp, 12 predicted proteins | sample RifCSPhighO2_02_FD_106233 | JGI IMG/M metagenome (GOLD analysis project Ga0155265, IMG submission 106233) | Omnitrophica WOR_2 bacterium RIFCSPHIGHO2_02_FULL_52_10 | reverse complement strand
CGGACGGGCGGTTCAGGCGCGCCATGGCCATCAGGCATCCGGGCATATTCTTGTCACAGCCGCCAATGGCGACAAGGCCGTCAAATCCTTCGCAGCCGGCCACCGTTTCCACGGAATCCGCAATCACTTCGCGCGAAACAAGGGAATATTTCATCCCTTCCGATCCCATCGAAATCCCGTCCGACACCGTGATGGTATTGAACATAACCGATTTGCCCCCGTTTTGGTCAACCCCGGCGGCAGACATCTCCGCCAGCTTATCGATATGCATGTTGCAGGGAGTGACCATACTCCATGTGGAGGCGATGCCAATCTGCGGCTTTTTAAAATCCGCGGTTGTGAACCCGACGGCGCGCAGCATGGCACGGCTCGGGGCGCGCTCATATCCGTCCGTCACAATCGAAGAATATTTTCTGGGGTTGGTTTTGCTCATGGGGTATTCAACCAGGGGCGCGCCGCCATGGCCTTGTCCTCGAACGCCTTGATTTTATTCTCAAACTGCAGCGTCCATCCGATTTGGTCCAGGCCTTTCAGCAGGCACGTTTTGGCGAACGCATTGATTTTGAAACGATAAACCTTGCCGTTGGATCCGGTCAGTGTTTGCTTTTCCAAATCCGCAGACATCAGCCCCATCGGCTGCTGGATTGCCTGCTGAAAAAGTTCATCTATCTCTGACCCTTTTAATGGTATCAGCAAAATACCGTTTTTTGTACAATTATTATAGAAAATATCCGCAAAACTCGGCGCCACGATGACGCGAAACCCGTAATCGTAAAGCGCCCAAGGGGCGTGCTCACGGCTGGAGCCGCAGCCGAAGTTATCGCGCGTCAGCAGAATGGTCGCTTTTCGGTACTCCGGCCGATTGAGGACAAAATCGGGGTTTTCCTTGGTGCCCTCGTAATCCAGAAAACGCCACTCATGGAACAGATGTTTGCCGAAGCCCGTCCGCTCGATTTTCCGCAAAAATTGCTTGGGGATGATGGCGTCGGTGTCCACGTTGACGCGATCCAGGGGCGCCGCTATGCCTTTATGGGTTTTGAATGGTTCCATGATCGTTATTTTTTAGCGGGAAATTTACGGATATCCATGATCTTTCCGTGGAGCGCGGCCAGCGCCGCCATTTGAGGGCTCATCAAATGCGTCCGTCCGCCCGGCCCTTGCCGTCCCTCGAAATTCCGGTTGCTGGAAGAGGCGCATCTCTCCCCTTTGCTCAGCCGGTCATCATTCATTCCCAGGCACATCGAGCAGCCGGCATACCTCCATTCAAAGCCGGCATCCGTGAAAATTTTATCCAGACCCTCGCGCTCCGCCTGGCGGCGGACACGTCCGGATCCCGGGACCACAATCGCAAGGATCCCGTTCTTAACTCTTTTACCCCTGGCGATTTCGGCGGCCAGACGTAAATCCTCGATGCGGCCGTTGGTGCAGGAACCGATAAAAACTTTATCAATGGCAATATCAGTCATGCGCGTGCCCTGTTGAAGGTCCATATATTTCAAGGCATTGCGCGCCGCCGTGCGCTCAACCGGATCACGAAAGTTTTCCGGGTCCGGCACGCAATCGTCAATGGACACGACCTGACCCGGGCTCGTTCCCCACGTGACCTGCGGCTTAATATCTTCCGCCTTGAGGGTAAGGACTTTATCGAAGCGAGCACCCGCATCGCTGGGCAAAGTCTTCCAATAGGCGACCGCCTGTTCCCATTGCGCGCCTTTCGGCGCGTGATCGCGCCCCTTAAGGTAGGCAAACGTCGTTTCGTCGGGAGCGATCATCCCGGCGCGCGCCCCGGCCTCAATGCTCATGTTGCAGATGGTCATGCGGGCTTCCATCGAAAGGTTCCTGATCGTGCTGCCGGTGTATTCAACCACATAGCCGGTCGCGCCAGCGGTCCCGATTTTCCCAATGATATACAAAATGATGTCCTTCGCTGTCGCGCCGTCCCCGAGTTTTCCGTTAATGTTGATCTGCATTGTTTTCGCCTTGTTCTGCTGCAAGGTCTGCGTTGCCAGCACATGCTCGACTTCGGAGGTTCCAATCCCGAACGCCAGCGCGCCAAACGCGCCGTGCGTGGATGTGTGCGAATCGCCGCACACAATGACCATGCCGGGCTGGGTGATGCCCATTTCCGGCCCGATGACATGGACAATCCCCTGGTCTTGGCTGGAAATGTCATACAGCGTAATGCGAAACTCCCTGCAATTCCAGGCAAGCGTCTCCATTTGCACGCGCGAGGCGGCCTCCGCCATCGAAATATCTTTAGTACGGGTGGACACGTTATGGTCCATCGTGGCAAAAGTTTTCGAGGGGCAGCGCACCGTCCGTTTGTTCAAGCGCAGCCCTTCAAACGCCTGGGGGCTAGTGACCTCATGCACCAAATGCCGGTCCACATAAATGATTGCAGTATCGCCTTCATTTTCACGAACCACGTGCGCGCTCCATATTTTTTCATAGAGTGTCTGGGCCATACGATTACATTTCCCTCGGGAATATGATGAGAATTCTAATCGAAGCCGGCATGAATGTCAATGCCATTCCTGCGTCGTAAACGGGGTTATGCGATCTTGCGCAAGACGGTGGGCAGGATTCCGCCGTTACGGAAATAATCCACTTCAACAGGGGTGTCCAAGCGCGCGGCGCACTGAAAACGCTTAATGCCGCTGCCTATTTTTGCCATGACCGTGACTTCCTGACGCGGCTTGAGATTGTCCGTGATGCCCTCAAAATCATAGACCTCATTTCCCGTCAGGCCAAGCGATTGCGCTGACTCCCCCGGCTTAAATTCCAGGGGTAAAACACCCATGCCGGCCAGATTACTGCGGTGAATACGCTCGTAACTTTGCGCGATGACCACCCGCACTCCCAGCAGAGCGGTCCCCTTGGCCGCCCAATCCCGGCTTGAACCTGCCCCGTATTCTTTCCCAGCCAGGACCATCAGCGGTGTCTTGTCTGCCTTATATCGCAGAGCCGCATCATAGATGTTCATTTTTTCATTACTGGGGAAATGGATGGTCCATGACCCTTCCGTCCCCGGGGCCAGCTGATTGCGTAAGCGGATATTGGCAAAGGTGCCGCGCGTCATGACACGGTCATTCCCGCGGCGGGCGCCGTAGCTATTAAAGTCGGCCGGCGCGACACCTTGTTCGATCAAATATTTTCCCGCCGGTGAATCCGCGGAAAACGAGCCGGCCGGGGAAATGTGATCGGTCGTGACCGAGTCGCCCACCATGACCAACACGCGGGCGCTGCGGATTTCCTGAATTGTTCCGGCCTCTTTGTCCATGTCCTTGAAAAAAGGCGGCTCCTGAATATAGGTGCTCTCGGGCTTCCAATCATATAAATCAGAATTCGAGCCCTTGATGGCGTTCCAATCGGCATTTCCCCGGCAGACGGTTTTGTATCGTTTTCGAAACACGCGCGCGCTCACATATTTCCCGATGACTTTATTGATTTCCGCCTGGCTGGGCCAAAGATCCATCAGGTAGACATCCTGACCACTTTTGTCCTTGCCGAGCGGCTCCGTGTCCAGATTAATTTTCACCGTCCCGGCCAGGGCATACGCCACGACCAGTGGCGGGCTGGCCAAATAATTGGCCTTTGTTTGCGGATTTATGCGCCCTTCAAAATTCCTATTGCCGCTTAAAACACTGACCGCAATTAAATTCCCTTCCGCGATTGCGCCGGAAACGGCCTCCGGCAGCGGGCCGCTATTTCCGATACAGGTCGTACAGCCGTAACCGACGATATGAAATTTCAGTTTTTCCAAGTATTTCAGGAGCCCGGCGGCGCGCAAATATTCCTCCACAACTTGTGACCCCGGCGCAAAACTTGTTTTCACGTGCGCCCGGACAGCTAAGCCCTTCTCAACGGCCCTTTTGGCTAACAGGCCGGCGCAAATCAAAACCGAAGGATTGGATGTGTTGGTACAACTGGTGATGGCGGCGATGACGACGGACCCGTGCGTGATGGTTGCCTTACGGCCGTTCTTGATGTCCACGCTGCGGTTCACCTGATCGGGTGTCAAGCCGAAACCGCGGTCGTTCACGGACTTAACAAGATCGCGGTTAAAATTTTCTTTCAGCGCGGATAAAGCCATGCGATCCTGCGGCCGTTTGGGCCCCGCCACGCTTGGGCACACATCCGATAAATCCAGTTTTAACGTGTCCGTAAATAGAGGGTCCGCGCCCTTACCCGAATAAAACATCCCCTGCTCTTTCATGTACGCTTCGACCAAATCCACCTCAGCGTCCTTCCGGCCTGTCAGCCGATAATAATCCAGGGTTATGTCATCGATGGGGAACAAGCCTATCGTGGCGCCGTATTCAGGGGCCATGTTCGCAATGGTCGCCCGGTCCGGCAACGTTAAATTTTTTAACCCGCCGCCGTAAAATTCGATGAATTTTCCGACAACGCCCTTTTTGCGCAGCATTTCCGTCACCGTCAAGACCAAATCCGTGGCCGTAACGCCTTCGCCCATTTTGCCGGTTAACTTAAAACCAATCACTTCAGGTATGAGCATGTAAATCGGTTCGCCGAGCATGACCGCCTCGGCTTCAATGCCGCCCACCCCCCAACCGACAATCCCCAATCCGTTGATCATGGTGGTGTGGCTGTCCGTTCCAACCAGGCTGTCTGGGAAGGCAACAAGCTCCTTGCCTTCCTTCTTGGTTAAAACCCCCTTGGCGAGATATTCCAGGTTCACCTGGTGGACAATGCCCGTTGCCGGCGGAATGACACGGAAATTCGTAAATACATTTTGACCCCACTTCAGAAATTCATAACGCTCTTTATTGCGTTTGAATTCGAGCTCGACATTGATTTTTAACGCGTTCTTGCTCCCGAACGCGTCCACCTGAACGGAATGATCGATGACCAAGTCACAAGGCACCTGAGGATTAATTTTCCGATAATCCCCGCCAAGGCGTTTGAGTCCGTCACGCATGGCCGCCAAATCCACGATGCACGGCACCCCCGTAAAATCCTGAAGGATCACGCGCCCGGGCTTGAAACCGATCTCCGCGGCATCCGCCGGCTTGGGTGACCAGCGCACAAGGGCCTCGATGTCTTTCATCGTGATTTGATAACCATCATAACTCCGCACCGCGCTCTCCAGCAGAATCTTGATCGAAAAAGGAAGCTTTCCTGGGTCTCCGAGGCCCGATTTTGGCAGACGGGACAGGCTGGCTATCCTGTAGGCCGTGTTATGGACGCGCAAATCCGCTTTGACATCGTTGACATCAAATTTTGTACTCAAGGGGAACTCCCTTCTGAGGCGTGCCAAGCTGCCTATTTAGTGGCTGTATTATATAGAATGCACCCCATAGAGTCAATCGGGGTTTTGGAAAATTGGTTAAAAAAACACAAAATTTTTCAGGCAAAAACGACAAATTATGCTTGAAATAACGCTTCGTAGCCATTAGGATAAGGCGATTTGGATTTGACAAAATAAATATTAGCTGATATAGTCCACTCTAGAATTTGACCATTATTAACTGCCAGGAGGTTGTTCCATGTCCCACATCGTAACCGAGCCATGCATAAAATGTAAGTATACGGATTGCGTTACCGTTTGTCCGGTCGATTGTTTTCATGAAGATGCCGAAATGCTGGTAATTGATCCGGAAGTCTGCATTGACTGCGGCGCCTGCATCCCGGAATGCCCCGTCCAGGCGATCTACGTGGAAGAAGACGTTCCTGAGCAATGGAAAAAATACATCGCCCTGAACACCGAGAAGTCAAAGACCCTCCCCGTGATTACGGAAAAAAAAGAGCCGCTCGCCAAAGACAAATCTAAATAGTCGTGAACGCCTTTATCGCGCTCGGCATTTGAAATAGACGCTGGAGACAACAGTGGCCACGTACGACCATTATAAGAGCATCCCCGCCCTTCCGGCAAAAATAACCAAAAAGAAGAAAAAGCCCAAAATGGTCGCGGTTGTCGATGAGGACAATTGCACAGGGTGCCAGGTGTGCGTCCCATTTTGTCCGGTGGATTGTATCCAGCCCGTGCCCGGCCATAAATACAATATCCCAATCCCGCCGGTTCAGATCCGCTTCAATGAATGCATCGGCTGCCAGATCTGCGCGCGCGTCTGCACTCAACTGACATGGGACGCCATCGACATGCTCCCCACTGCCCAATTTGAAGCGCAATACAAAATTGAACTGTCCGATGACATCGAGCCTGCCTACGGCAAAACAAAAAGTTAGTGTGCCTGCTTGGGAGAAATGACAATGTGGTTTTTCATGAACACATGCTACCTGTTGAGTCTTTTGACCTTCACGATGTTTTTGGTCGCGTTTATACAGAGTTTTCTTAATTTCCGCGTGTTGCAGGCCAACCACTTGACATTTATGGTCTTGACGTGCATTGTCTATTCGTTCACCGAAACCTTAGTCATTTTCTTTTTTGTCGGCACCGGGGTCGGTGTCAAGGAATACACGCAGGAACACCGCCTGGATGCGGCCTTCCATAAAAGGTCCATCGCCATCAAGCGCAAAGTCTACCCCCCGCTGATGCTCAACATCCTGTTCATGGTCATTTTATTTGTCCTGGTGGGGGCCGTTGACACGCACCGCTTGCCGGCATGGCTGTATCAGGCCATCTTCATCGGCTGCCTGGCCCACTATGTAAAGTCCAAAATCGTCCAGCACGAATGTTTTAGAAATAACACGCAGATCATTTTGGAAATGTCGGGGGCGGCCTGATGTATTATTTGGCCAAAATATTTCAGGCAGCAGGCCTGACCGTCCTTTTGATCGGTTTTATGGCGAACTTTCCGCGGTTGATGAGCCGCATGACGCTTGTCCTCGGGCTGGTTTTGTTCGGGTTCGGCTGGATAATTCAGCGTTACGTCGTAAGGGGCAGGCGGCCATGAAAACAATCTTAAAATTCGATACCGGCGCGGACGGTTTCCGGGCAATGATGATCGTCCTTGCCCTGACCGCGGCTGCGGTCTTGGCATTGGGGATTTACTTTCTCGCGACAACGTTTTAAACGTATGCGCATTAGGCGAACTATGTGGATTGACCGACTGAAAACGAAATGGAACATTGACAGCAATTTTGAGTTTGTCATCATCATGCTGGTTTTTTCCATTGCCGGCATGCTCATCATCTACGAGCGCCAGCCGGTGTTTCATTGGCTGGGCATTACCCCTAAGACCCCCTTCTGGATCAAATTTTTTGCCTGGCTTGTCGTTGTCTTCCCCGCCTACCAAATCAACCTGATTGTTTTCGGCTCACTGTTGGGGCAATTCCAGTTTTTCTGGAACAAGGAAAAGGCTTTAGGAAGGTTTTTGCTCCGCGCGATACGCGGAAAGTAGTTAGCGGATAACTCAGAAAACATAAAGCATTAAATAGATCGCCACACCCGTGACCGAAACATACACCCAGGCCGGGAACAGCCACCGCGTGATCTTCACGTGCGCGGTAAAATTCCCCCTAACCGCATGGTAAACCGCCATGGCACAAAAGGGAACAATGGCCATGGCCAGCGGGGTGTGCGTCACTAAAATGGTAAAATAAACACACCGCCAAATTCCCGTTCCTTGATAGCGAGTCACCGCGCCGTGAATGAGATAATGATAGGTCACATAGGAGCACAGGAAGAGCGAAGAAGCAATCAAAGCGGCAATCATGAATTTCTGATGCCGCACGCGATGACCCGCCTTAATCGCCCGCCATCCCACCATCAAAAGCACAAAAGCCGTCGCATTGAGACAGGCATTGACAGTCGGTAAATAATGGGGGCCCATGCCATCCTTTCTTTATTTTTCCTTCAAAAGCAACGCAACGTCTTTGAATAATTGGCTTACTTCGCCCGATTGAACACCGTCATAATACCCGCGGACCAGGCCGTGGCGGTCGACCAGGGCGAATTTGGGGCTGTGAAAAATTGGCTCATCAATCGAGCCCAGTTTAAAACTCTTGACGGCGAGTTCCTGAATCTTGGCGCGAGGACCGGTGAGAAAATGCCATTTGTCCGTGTCGGCATTAAATTTCTCGGCATAGGACTTCAGAACGCCTGAAAAATCCATTTCCGGATTTACCGTGATAGAAACAAAGGCAACATCATCCATCATCACAAAAGTGCGGTGCAAAGCCGCCATATTCCTGGACATGACCGGGCAAATATCCCCGCACGTGGTGAAAAAGAAATTGGCAACCCAGATATCGCCTTCCAGCCGGTTGAGGGAAAAATCCCGGCCTTGTTCATCATACAGCTGAAAATTCTCAATTTGCCCCAACACCGGCAGCTTTTTGTGCTGGGTTTCCCGGTAAAATGACCAGGCCGTGTAGGTAACAAACAGGCCGCCGATTAGGCAAATGCCGGTGATCGCGAAAATTTTTTTCTTAGACATGCGGTTAGAAATTCAAATCTATGACAATCAGAAACAATAAAACCGGAAGATAAACAACCGTGGCGGGCAGGAGCCTGCGCGCCAGCATATTCGAGCGGGTCAGGACAAATCTCCGGCTGGTCATCAGTAATAAGATACCTGCCGCCAAAGCGCCCGTGCAATAAATCGCGCCGGACATGCCAATCACAACCGGAATAAGCGATACGGGAATCAGTATATAACTCCACCAGGTAATATGCCGGAACATCCTCTCCCCCGTGGGCTCCACCACCGGCAGCATTTTAAACCCTCCTCTGCGATAATCCTCACGCATCATCCAAGCAATGGCGTAAAAATGGGGGTGTTGCCATATAAACAGAATAAGAAATAAAATCCCCGCCTCGAAACTCAGGCTGCCGGTTGCCGCGGCCCAGCCTCCCAGGGGCGGAATGGCGCCCGGGAATGCCCCGACCGTCGTATTCAACCAGCTAAACCGTTTCATCGGCGTATAGACCATAATATACAAAAAAGAAGTCAGCAGACTTAAAAAAGCGGTTAAAATATTCACCTTAACGTAAAGAATAAAAATGCCGGCCAGCGCCAGGACAATCCCGAAGCTCAAGGCGCGCTCAGGGGCGATGATTCCGGAGGGGATCGGCCGGTTCTTGGTCCGTTCCATTTTGGAATCAAATTCCCGCTCAAGGTAGTGGTTTAACACCGACGATCCGCCGCAAACCATGGCAACCCCCAGCAGCAAATACGCAAAAAGTCCGGTCGGCGCCTTCCCCTCACTTGCGAGATAAAAGCCCAGTGCTGTCGTGACCAATACCATCGTCATTATGCGCGGCTTGGTCAACTCGTAATAGGCAGATAATTTGCTTAAACGCTTCATTTTTATACGACCGATTGCTTAAAATCACGCAGCGTCAAGGGAGCTGCGCGCAGAATTAACAAAAACGACACCCCGAGGATTGCGGCTCCTGTCACGACATGCAAACTTGTGATCAGCGGTGATTTTATCGTTAAAACCGTCAATGCGCCTAAAATAATCTGTACCCCAAGAAATATGTCAATCCAAAGCACTGTCCGAAATACCCGCGGGCGCCCTTTAGGGAATTGGAAAATCAAAATATTCAAAATCCCCAGAAATATAAGGATGAGCAGCGCCCCCAGCCGGTGCAAAAAGTTATAAAAAATCTGTCCCAGGGTAACGGGGTCAAAATTCTGATCAAAACGTAAATTATTGATTGTCTCCAACATGGTTTGATCAAAGACCGGGATCCAATGCCCTCCCATTTTTGGGAAATCAGGAATGGCGAGACCGGATTCCGTGTGCCGCAT
>Ga0155265_1121_pt4 | contig 9786 bp, 5 predicted proteins | sample RifCSPhighO2_02_FD_106233 | JGI IMG/M metagenome (GOLD analysis project Ga0155265, IMG submission 106233) | Omnitrophica WOR_2 bacterium RIFCSPHIGHO2_02_FULL_52_10 | reverse complement strand
AAATATCTACCACGATCGAGGGCCGGGAACGCTATCCGGTCAATGTCCGCTATCCGAGGGAACTGCGCGACGACGTGGAAAATTTAAAAAGGGTCCTCGTGCCGACGCCGGCGGGCCAGCAAATCCCGCTGGCACAGATCGCGGATATTGTTTTACGCACCGGGCCGTCCATGCTGCGCAATGAAAACGGCCTTTTGGCCGGTTACGTCTATGTGGATATGACCGGCCGGGACATCGGCAGTTATGTCACCGAGGCGAAACGCATTGTCCGGGAAAAACTGAAACTCCCCACCGGTTACGCCCTTCTCTGGAGCGGGCAGTATGAATACATGGAGCGCGTGAGAGAGCGGCTGATCATCGCGGTCCCCATTACGCTGTTTATCATTTTTTTCCTTTTGTACATGAACACCAAGTCGCTGGTCAAGACGATGATTGTTCTCCTCGCCGTTCCGTTTTCTCTGATCGGCGCTTTTTGGCTGCTGTGGGGCCTGGGGTACAACATGTCGATCGCGGTATGGGTAGGGCTGATCGCCCTGGCGGGGGTCGACGCCGAAACGGGCGTCATCATGCTTTTGTATCTGGATTTGGCTTATGAAGACGCCAAGCGCAAGGGGGTTTTGCGCAGCTTCTCTGACCTCGAGGAGGCCATCGTGCACGGCGCCGTCAAGCGGATTCGTCCTAAGATGATGACCGTGGGGACGACGTTTATGGGTCTTCTGCCTGTCATGTGGGCCGCGCCGTGGGAAGCCGGGGCGGATGTGATGAAACGGATTGCCGCCCCGATGGTGGGAGGGATTTTTACTTCCTTTGTCATGGAGCTTCTGGTGTATCCGGCCATTTATGCCATCTGGAAATGGAATTTTGAGATGAACAAAAAAGAAGCGCCAAGGACGCCGGCCTCATGAATCTGCTGATGGTCGCCATTTTTGTCCTGGGGTACGCGGCGATTATTTTTGAGCAAAAAATCGGTGTCAACAAAGCGGCCAGCGCCCTCTTGATGGCTGTTTCCTGCTGGTCGATTATCACTATCCAAAAATGTTATGAGTGCGGGGTTGTCCTCTATATGGGGATCGTCCTGCGCAGCCTCAATGACCATCTGCACGAGATTGCCCAGCTTGTGATTTTTCTTCTAGGGGCGATGACGATTGTCGCTCTCATTGAGTCCCATGACGGGTTTAAAATCGTTATTGATTTTATCCGGACGCGGCGTAAACGCACGTTGCTTTGGGCTGTTTCGCTGGTTACTTTTTTTCTTTCCGCCGTTTTGGATAACCTCACGACCTCAATCGCGATGGTGTCGCTTGTTCGTCGCCTGGTTGAGGAGAGAGACGATCGGCTGATCTTCGCCGGCATGGTGATCGTGGCGGCGAATGCCGGCGGGATTTGGACGCCGATCGGGGACGTGACGACCACGATGCTTTGGATCGGCGGGCGGCTCACGACGGCCAAAATGATGGGGCTTTTGTTTATCCCGAGCTTGCTGTCGGTGGCGGTCCCTTTGTGCTATTTTTCTCTTTTTATGAAAAAAGAAACCGTCGCGTCTTTCACGCCGTCTGAAAACAAAGGGAGTGTTCACGGCGCCCGGCGGATCTTTTTTCTAGGAATCGGAGCGCTTGTTTTTGTCCCCGTTTTCAAGGCGATCACGGGCCTCCCGCCTTTTATGGGAATCCTTTTAGGGCTGGGTGTCCTGTGGGCCTTGACAGATTTGTTTAACCGGCAAAGAGATCATCTGAAGGTGCCGTATGTTTTATCTAAGGTGGATTTCTCCAGCATTATCTTTTTGTTGGGTGTCCTTTTGACGGTTGCCGCCATGGAAACAGCGGGGATATTAGACCGCTGGGCCGTCTGGATGGACACGTATTTAAAGAATAAAGATATTATTGTCGCGCTGATGGGGCTGATGGCAGCCGTCATCGGCAACGTCCCTTTGACGGCCGCCAGCATGGGGATGTACGATCTGAGCTTGTATCCGGTTGATTCAAAGCTTTGGGAGATGATTGCTTACAGCGTCGGGGCGGGAGGGAGCCTTCTTGTGATCGGCTCGGCGGCCGGCGTTGTCGTGATGGGGATGGAGAAGATTACGTTCGCGTGGTATCTGCGCAAGATCACCTTGCCTGTATTTATCGGGTACGCGGCGGGAATCCTTTCTTTTTTAATGATCTATCACGCCGTCATCCCGCGATAAAGACGATGGATCATTTATTGCAGGGGCAGTAATAGCATTACTGTCAGCCGGTCAGGCCTTTGCCCAGGAAGGGATGGGTCATGACGGCATGATGGAGTGGGTGGAGTCTACGGGGTCGGAACTTCCCAGCGCGGGCAACAAGATCTGTCCCGTCAGCGGCGAAGTCATCGATCAGATGGGCGATGGAAAGGTATAAATGCACATTAAACAAATAATTAAAAATGGGATTTTCATAGCAGGCATGCTGTCTGTGTCTACGATTGTATTTGCACAGATGGATGTGTCCTCATCTCATGTGATGGATTTCCCTAGACATATTGAGATCACATTAGATGAGTCAATCAAGCAAGCGCTTGATTCCAACCCTGAAATTAAAGCCCTACGCAAAGATGTTGACATAGCATACGGCGAGATTATTGAGGCAAATACGTTTTCGAACCCCGAAGCGAGTTACAGTACGAAAGAGGGTGAGGAAAGCGATGAAAAACCTAATGTCGAATTTGAATTAGAAAAAGAGTTTCGTTTGGGGACATGGGGACCTAAAAGGAAAGCAGCTAAAGCAGGATATGAAGTAGCTAAAGAAAAACTACGCGCATCTGAACAAAAACTTGTTCAGGAGGTCAAAACATCCTTTTTTTCTTTGCTTTCTTTAGAAGGCAAGAGCGAACTTGCACAAGACGTGTTTAAATTAAATGACGAATTAGCTCAAATTGCCCGTACGCGTTTAGAAAAAGGTGAGGTTTCCGAGGTAGAAGCGAATATATTGGAGGTAGAGAGGGACCGTTCCATTCAAGAAAAGAAGAGTCTGGAAGCCGCCTATTACGAAGAATTGCTCACATTCAAAAATTTATTAGGATATTCATCGGAGGCTGAAGTTAAACCTCAGAAAGAATCCTATAACCGTTATTCTGAGCATAATGTGGATGATTATCTCGATTTTGCCGGGGGAAATCGTCCGGAAATTTTATCAGCTCAAAATAGAATCATGCAGACTAAGGCAGACGCTACATTAGCTAAAAGAGAATCTCTTCCTCCGGTAACGGTTGGATTTTTATATGAACAGGAAACAAGCGGTGAGGACCTTATGGGCGGTAGGATATCTATTCCAATACCCATTTTTGATCGGAATCAATCGCGTATCTATCAAACAAAAGCCGCCAGTCAACAGGCAGAAGCTGAACAAGAAGGCATTCGGTTTCAAGTCGAACGAGAAATTAGGGCAACCTACAAGAATTTAGAATTGCTGGATGAAAGTATTGATATTTATGAACAGAAGATGGGGCCTAAACTTGAGAAGACTTTAGAGATTTATAAGGATGGTTATCAAAACGGACAGGTAAGTATTTTTGAATTTTTTAGTTTTGAAAGGCAATATTTTGAAGCCAAAGGCGATTATTTAAGTCTTTTAAACGAATATGCCCAAGCAGCTGCCGAACTGGAACGGGTCATAGGTGGCAAGCCGGAAGATATAAAATCAATGAAAGGGGATAGAAAATGAGATTCATTCTTAAAGATATTCATAAATGTGGCTTAAGCATAGCTGTGGGAGCCTTGTTGCTCTTTCCCAATTTGAGTTGGGCTCATGGAGGTGAACAACATGGAGAAGCTTCTCCCGTTTCAAGCGGAAGTTTGGGCGGACCTATAAAATTATCTGAGGAAGCAAAAAAGAATTTGGGTATAGAAACAATCGATGCGGATTTTCAAACGATTGAGACAACGGTGAGATCTTTTTGTGAAATTGAACCCGTTCCCACAAAAGTCCAGTGGATAACAACACGATTTTCAGGACGCGTTTTAGAAGTGTTTGTCAATATGGGTGACTATGTCGAGAAAGGCGATTTGCTCGCAAAAGCAGAAAGTTTGCAAATTGGCAATCCTCCCCCGCAGGTCGAAATCAGAGCTCTGGCAAGCGGAACGATAACAGAACATCATATATTTGCCGGTGAATCTATTGAGCCGAATAAGATGTTATTCAAGATTGTTGCTCTAAAAACAGTTTATAGCAAATGTCATGTGTTTGAAGCAGATGTTGGCCAGATAAAACATGGTCAGAAATCACGTGTTTATGTGGAAAGTTTTCCCGATAAATATTTTGACGGCGTTGTTGATATTTTAGGCGGCCAATTGGAAGAAGGAACGCGTACTTTGCCGGTTTTGATAAAAATAGAGAATCCTAAAACAGAACTTTTGCCGAATATGCGGGCCGAAGGACAGATCATTACCGGAGAAACCAAGCAGTCTATTGTTGTTGCCAAGGAAGCCGTTTTAGGTGAGGCAGGAAATGATTTTGTTTTTGTTGAAAAAGGAGAGTTTTATGTAAAGCAGCCGGTCGTTGTTGGAGTTCATGACGACCGTTATGTCGAGATCAAAAGTGGATTATTACCGGGAGATTCCGTCGTTCTCAAGGGGAATTATCAACTCCAGTTTGTCCCTGCTTATGTCGGACCTCAAAAGGATAAAACAGATGGTAAAGAGGACGCCAAGAAAAAGACCCAGTAAAGCAATGAATTTTATTTAAGCCTATAGGGGTAAAAAATATGCTGGATAAAATAATTTCTTCGTCGTTAAAAAATCGTATTTTTGTCGTTGTGGGAGCAGTCCTCTTATCGATTTTTGGCGCCTTGATAGCAATGGATATACCCATTGACGTGCTTCCGGATTTAAACCGTCCTACGGTAACGATCTTTTTGGAGGCTGAAGGGTTGGCTCCCGAGGAGTTAGAAACGCTGGTAACTTTTCCGGTAGAGACAATTATGAACGGAGCTCCCGGGGTAGAGCGCGTTCGTTCAGTATCTTCGGTTGGATTAGCGCTTGTTTTTGTTGAATTTGAATGGGGCACGGATATATATATCGATCGTCAAATAGTCACGGAACGGCTGCAAACAGTCAAAGAACAAATCCCTGATAATGTATCACCGGTTTTAGGGCCAATTTCATCCATTATGGGTGAAATTATGCTCGTTGGTTTATCGAGTGATAATCCGGATATTTCTCCAATGGATTTACGCACAATGGCCGACTGGGTTATCCGGCCTAGGCTCCTGACGGTTTCCGGGGTATCGCAAGTCATCGCCATAGGGGGAGATCTTAAACAATACCAAGTGCTTGTAAAACCCGAAAAGTTAAATGCATTGGGGGTTACGATTCATGATGTCGAAGAGGCCATTGACGAATCCAACGTTAACACGAGCGGGGCTTTTATTTTTGATGGCGCGACGGAATCGATGGTAAGAAATTTAGCCAGAATAAAAACGCTGGATGATATTAGAGAGTCTGTAGTTAAACAAAATGACGACGTACCTGTGTTGATCAAAGATGTGGCTGATGTAAAATTCGGCCCGCCTCTAAAACGGGGGGATTCCGCCATCAATGCCAAACCGGGGGTTATCATGAGTATCCAGAAACAACCGGGTGCTGATACAGTAAAGATAACCAAAGTCATCGAAAAAGTTTTGGATGAAATTCAGGAGACCCTTCCTAAAGGGGTAACAATAAATAAGGAAATATTCAGACAATCCAATTTTATTGAAGCGTCCATTAAAAATGTTGAAGAGGCTTTACGTGACGGGGCTATTTTCGTAGCCATCGTTTTATTTTTCTTTTTATTAAATTTTAGGACAACGTTTATTACCTTGACAGCAATCCCTCTTTCTTTGATCATCACAGCCTTGGTGTTTAAATCTTTTGGGATTTCATTCAATACGATGACCTTGGGTGGCCTGGCTGTTGCCATTGGGCAGCTGGTGGATGATTCCATTGTTGATGTGGAAAATATATTTAGGCGGCTTAAGGAGAACAGGCGCAAAAAGGATCCCGAATCAATTCTGAAAGTGGTATTTGAAGCATCATCCGAAATTCGAAAACCGATTGTGTTTGCCACGCTCATTATTATTCTTGTTTTTATCCCTCTATTTTCAATGGGAGGGATTGAAGGGAAGATTTTTGTTCCATTGGGGATTGCTTATGTTGTTGCCATATTGGCATCATTAGTCGTATCTTTAACAGTAACACCGGTTCTTTCATACTACTTGCTTGGGAATGCCAAGTTTATAGACAAAGAAGCGGATGGGTTTCTTGTTAAGCAGTTAAAAAGTATCGATGAGAAGCACATTTTAAAATATACATTACGGCGGCCTAATTTGACGATTACTATAGTCTTAGGTGTCATTATGCTTTGTATAGTCCTTGCCCTTTTTCTTGGCAAAGAGTTTTTGCCACCCTTTAATGAGGGGAGTATTACGATTAATTTATTATCGCCGCCTGGAACTTCTCTTCAGGAGTCAAACCGTATTGGCACCATAGCAGAGAAGCTGATTTTAACATTGCCGGAAGCCAAAGATACCGGCCGAAGGACCGGGAGAGCTGAATTGGATGAACATGCCGAGGGAGTTCATTCAACGGAAATAGAAGTTGAGCTTAAACATTCAGAAAGAAAGCGGGTGGAAATTCTATCAGACTTGCGAGCAAAACTTTCTCAAATACCGGGAGTGGTTGTCAATATCGGTCAGCCCATCTCGCATAGGATTGACCATTTGCTTTCAGGTATTCGCGCTCAAATCGCCGTTAAACTTTTTGGTGATGATTTGGGCGTTCTTCGAGAAAAGGCAGAAGAAATCCGCCGTGTGATGAGTGAGATCCCAGGAGTGGTGGATTTATATGTCGAACAACAAGTCTTGGTTCCAGAAACACGAATCGAGATTGACCGCATGAAAGTGCAGAAATATGGTCTGCGGGTAGGAGAGATTGCGGAGGTCCTTGAGACTGTTCTTCAAGGGAAAACCGTCAATCAGGTTCTTGAAGGACGCAGGAGTTTTGATCTTGTTATGCGTTTTCCGGAAGAAACACGAATAAATCTGGAGGCCATTGAAAATGTTCTGATTGATACGCCGGATGGACAGCTTATTCCTTTAAGAACAGTTGCGCGTGTTTTGGAAAGCAAAGGGCCGAATCAGGTATTCCGCGAAAATGCTCAAAGACGAATTGTCATTCAATGCAATACCTCTGGCCGGGATTTAGGAAGTGTCATAGCTGAGATGCAGGAAAAGATCAAGAAACACGTTGATCTCCCGGAAGGTTATTTTATCCGTTATGGGGGGCAGTTTGAAAGTCAACAACAAGCTATGCGTACGATAGGACTGCTTAGCCTTATCTCGCTGGCCGGCATGTGTTTATTGCTTTTTACACATTTTCGATCATGGGTCATTGTCCTTCAGATTCTTCTCGGAATCCCGGCGGCGCTGATTGGCGCTGTTATCGGAATTTATTTGACCGGTGGGGTGGCATCCGTCGCTTCTCTGGTTGCCTTCATCACTCTCTGCGGGATTGCCAGCCGAAATGGGATTATGATGATTGAGCATTATCTTCATCTGATGCGCTATGAAGGGGAAAGATTTGATGAAAAAATGATTGTCCGGGGATCGTTGGAACGACTGGTCCCTGTTCTTATGACGGCGGTCACCACAATATTGGGGCTTATCCCGCTTCTTTTGGCTGCCGGCCAGCCGGGGAAAGAAATTCTTTATCCCATAGCCGTTGTTGTCTTCGGCGGCCTTTTCAGCTCGACGCTTCTTAATGTTGTGATTACGCCGACGGTTTTCTGGAGATTTGGAAGAGGGGCGGCCGAGAAGATTTTTAAAGATGAATGTCCTGATATCCTTTCCCGTGTTTTTCCGGAGAAGTAAGGGGATGGACAGAAAGGAGATAAGTAAAAGAAGAACATCATTGCCAAGATAAGGCGCGTAGTGGTTAGAATTATTAAAACTTTTTTTTAATAGTGAGGAGAAAAAAATGAAAACTAAAAATGTCATTTTGGGAATTTTGGTTTCAATCGGGCTTTTATTTGTCAACTTGCCGTCGAGTGCTTACGGGAGTGAAGGAGATTATGGATCAGACGAACATGCGAGCACTATAGAAGTTGACGATTCAACAATGCTGTCACCTGTTTGGCATAAAATATTAAAGACTCAAAAAGAATTAAATGAGACCGTTGAATCGGGAAGCTTAGAGACAGTTCATAAGTTCGCCTTTGAGATAAGAGATTTATCCAAAGAATTACTCAAAAGAACAACGAATAAAGATCTTTCAGAAGAACAAATGAGCAATGTGAAGGCCACTGTGGAAAGGATAGCCGAAGTTGCAGCTGCCTTGGATGAATATGGGGATGCTGGAGATAAAGCTAATACAATGAAGGAATTAAAAAAATTCAATGGTCTTATTGATTTCATAGGGATGCAATATTCTGAATCTGGGGATCAGCAAGTTTATTATTGTCCGATGCATCCAGAAGTCCGTCAGGCTCAACCGGGAAAGTGCCCTAAATGCGGGATGACTTTAACGTTGGAGCATCAAGAAACGAAGTAAATGCATCATGGCATGATTTTAATCCCAGCGGGAATTCCCCGCCTTTATTTAAGGCGGGGATGAGAGCAAATCCAGAGACGCAGTCGCTGGACAAGCAAAGCTTGAAATTACAGAATCAATCAAGTCCCCTGGCTGTGAAGCCGGGGATATCTACTGACTTACGCAAAAGTAATAGGAGGGAGTCCGTACTGCCTTCGCTCGATGATCTTGGCAAGAAAACTCCTCACTTCGTTCGTCGTATCTTCTTTGCTGCATAGGAAAGGAGTTTTCTAGCAGCATCCGCTTTTTATGTTTCCTATGCTGAAATAAAAGGATTTTCTATTACTAACGCGAAGGTCTGTAGTTTCCATTATAAAGCGGGGCTCAAATGATATATAGCGAGAGGTGATGGATCATGGCCAAAGATCCTGTCTGCGGGATGGACGTGGATGAGCAAAAGGGGCTGCGCGCCGTCAAAGACGGCACCGCCTATTATTTCTGCAGCGAGCATTGCAAGGATCAATTTTTGAAACAAGCGGCAGGAGCCAAAAGACGGGAGACGAGGGAGGAGGGACGAGCGACGAAATACACCTGCCCCATGCACCTGGAGATTGAGCCGGACCGCCCCGGGGACTGCCCCAAGTGCGGGATGGTTTTGGAGGCGAAAACGATCGGGGCGGACGGCGATGAAGGGCAAAAAGAAATAGAGAAATTAGGCCGCAAGTTTTGGTTCGGTTTGGCCCTGGGGCTGCCGGTTGTCCTTCTGGCCCTCGGAGAAATGCTCCCTGCCATAAAGATTGAATTTGTTTCCCATCATGTTTCCGGTTGGCTGCAGTTGTTTCTGGCCACGCCGGTTATTTTCTGGGCCGGCGGATTTTTCTTTACGCGCGCCTGGAAGTCAGTCGTCAACCGCAGCTTGAACATGTTTACCTTGATCGCCATGGGGGTTGGGGCGGCGTATTTTTACAGCGCGGCCGCGGTTTTATTCCCGCAAATCTTCCCGGAGTCATTAAAAATGGATGGCAAGCTGGGTTTGTATTTTGAAGCGGCGGTCGTGATTACTGTGCTGGTGATCCTGGGGCAGTATCTGGAGGCCCGCGCGCGCGCCCGGACAGGCCAAGCCATCAAGGCTTTATTGGGGCTGGCGGCGAAAAACGCCCACCGCCTGCGCGGCGGGCAGGAGGAAGATGTCCCGGTCGAGGAAGTCCGTAAAGGCGATTTGCTGCGCGTCCGTCCCGGCGAGAAAGTGCCGCTGGATGGTA
>Ga0155265_1016_pt1 | contig 10370 bp, 9 predicted proteins | sample RifCSPhighO2_02_FD_106233 | JGI IMG/M metagenome (GOLD analysis project Ga0155265, IMG submission 106233) | Omnitrophica WOR_2 bacterium RIFCSPHIGHO2_02_FULL_52_10 | reverse complement strand
GTAATGGCTTCCTCTGGATGTATTTAAGGAAAGCCATACAGCAAAGAAGATACGAACGCAGTGAGGAGTTTTCTTGTATGTGACCAAAGGAGGACGTTTAATGAAGGCCAGTGATTTTCTCTGCGCGAAGGCAGTTTCCGCTGATCTTAAAAGCACGACCAAACCGGATGTCATCGCTGAACTTATCGATTTACTCATCAGCGCCGGAGCCTTGGATAAAAAATACCGTAAAAAGGTTTTGGAGGTATTAATGGCGCGCGAGGCCCTCGGCTCAACGGCCATCGGCCAGGGCATAGCCATACCGCACGGCAAGTGCGAGTACGTTAAAAAATTGGTCGGCTGCCTGGGGATCAGCAAACAGGGAATTCAATTCGACTCCTTGGACGGTGAACCCGCACACATATTCTTCTTATTGATCGCGCCTGGCGACTCGGCAGGCCCTCACCTCAAGGCATTAGCGCGCATATCCCGTCTCTTGAAAGATAAGTATATCCGCGAGAGCCTTAAAACGGCTACTGACGATAAAAGCATCGTCGCGATTGTCCAGCAGGAAGACGGACGGCTTTCCAAACTTTAAAGATGCCGAAGAATCCGTTCAAGTGGTTATATCCCGGCATGAAAGTGAAACGCTGGTTGTTCACTTCCTTGATGGGGGTGGTTGTTGTCGGCATCGGCGCCGTATTAACCGCCGAGCCGTACATGCTGGTCAGCACGTTTGGAATCATCTGGATCCTCTGCGGGATGGTCCTGATCGTCTTGGGGATGGGGAAGATGATTGTGTCGCTCATCACGCTTTTTCTCCCTAAAGGCGAAAAAGACCTTGTCAATATCCTTTATCAACGCCGGTATCTTGAGCGCGGCCCCAAGATTGTGACGATCGGGGGAGGCCACGGGCTGTCGCATTTGATCTTTGGGTTAAAGGAGTACACATCCAATATCACGGCCATCGTGACGGTGGCGGACAGCGGCGGCTCGTCTGGACGGCTGCGCGAGGAATTCAATATTGTCGCCCCCGGGGACATCCGCAACTGCCTGGTGGCGCTGGCCGATGCGCCGGCCCTTATGGGCGAGCTTTTTCAGTTCCGGTTTTCCAAGGATTCCGAATTGAAGGGGCACAACTTCGGCAATCTGTTTTTGACCGCCATGGTTCAGTTGACCAACGGCGATTTTGAAAAGGCGGTCAAAGAAACCAGCCATGTCCTGGCGATCCGGGGCAAGGTCGTTCCTTCGACCGTGAGCAACATTCACTTGGTCGCGGAATACATGGATGGGACAAAAACGGAAGGGGAGGCCAAGATCCCGAATCCCCGATCAAGAATCAAACGTCTGTCCCTGACGGATCGTGATGCCTATCCCACCAAGGACGCGCTGGAGGCGATTGACGAAGCAGATATCATCATTCTCGGTCCGGGGAGTCTGTACACGAGCGTTATCCCGAATTTGATCATCAAGGGAATGAGTGAGGCGATTGCCAAGTCACGGGCGTTCAGGATCTATGTCTGTAATGTGATGACCCAGCACGGGGAAACGGACGGCTTCGCCGCCAGCGATCATCTGCAAGCCATCATTGATCATGCCAACAAGGATGTTGTCGACGCCTGCCTGATCAATAATGCCAAGGCGCCGCAAGAAGCCTTAGGGCGTTATGAGGAGGAGGTTTCGTTTCCGGTGGAGCCGGATGTGAAAAAAATCCGGGAAATGGGGTACAAGGTTGAGGCGACCGATTTATTGGGGGTTACGGATTATGTGCGCCATGACTCTTCAAAACTGAATGCCGCGATCATTCAGCTGATAGAAACGCATAGGGTTATCAAAAGATAATTACCGCCATGCCAAAGATCGTGAAAGAGGTTGTTGTCAAGAATGCGCAGGGTCTGCATGCCCGGCCAGCGGCCTTGTTTGTTCAAATCGCGTCAAGATATAATTCGAACATCACGATACGCAAGGACGATGAGACCGTCAATGGCAAGTCGATCATGGGGATACTGACCCTTGGCGTTCAGCCGGGGGTGAAGATTTTCCTGGAGATCGACGGCGAGGACGCCATAGAGCTTGGCCGGGAATTGGAAGAATTATTGTCACAGGAAGCTATTTTATGAAGGAAATTATTTTAAAAGGGGTCCCTGCCGCCACCGGCATTGCCGAAGGCCCGGCGTTCATTTTGGATAAGCAGGATTTCATTGTCCCGCCGCGCGCGATTATGGAGAAGGAAGTGCCGATTGAGATTGCCCGGTTTGAGGAGGCCCTGATTCGGACGCGCGAGGAAATACTCGGGATTCAGAAAAAAATCGGCGCGGAAATCACCGGTCAGCACGCGCAGATTTTCGACGCGCATTTGCTGGTCCTGGAGGACCGCACGCTCATCGAAGACGTGATCAAACGCATCAAGGAGGAGAAATTGTCCTGCGAATACATCTTCTCCGAGGTGCTTAAGAAATATATCAAGATGTTTTCAAAAATCGAAGATGAGTATTTACGCGACCGGGTCGGCGACGTCAACGACGTGGGGCGGCGCATTTTAAAGAACCTGATGGATGAATCCAAACTGCATGAGCTGGATAATTTAACGGAGGAATTGGTCATTGTCAGCCACGACCTTTCGCCGTCCGATACGGCCAGCATGTACAACAAGAACATCAAGGCCTTTGTCACGGACGTGGGCGGACGGACATCCCACACGGCAATCATGGCAAAGTCTTTAGGTATCCCCGCCGTAGTCGGCCTCAAGGACGCTACTTTGCATATCCAGAACCAGGACAATATTATCGTGGACGGACGCAAGGGCCTGATTATTATTCACCCCTCCGAAGAGACAAAAATATCATACCGGAACTTGGCGGCCAGGATTCTTGAGATTGAGGGGACGTTTCAGGCGATCAAGAATCTTCCCGCGGAAACGCCGGATGGGAAAAAGGTGGCCCTTTCCGCCAATATTGAGCTGCCCGAAGAGATCCCCAATATATTGAATTGCGGCGCGGAAGGCGTCGGTCTTTTTCGGACGGAATATATTTACATGAACCGCGTTGATTTGCCAACGGAAGAGGAGCAATTTGCCGCCTATAAGCAGGTCGCCGAGGCCCTTGCGCCGAACCAGGTCACCATCCGAACCTTGGACCTGGGTGGGGATAAGTTCATTTCGAGCCTTGAAATCCCGCGCGATATGTACCCATTTTTGGGCTGGCGCGCCATCCAGTTTTGTCTCGCCCGCCCGGACATTTTTAAGGCACAGCTGCGGGCCATCCTCAGGGCCTCCGTTTTCGGCAATATACGGCTCATGTACCCGATGATCACCGGCCCCAGCGATTTGAGGCAGGCGAACGCGATATTGAATGAAGTCAAAACCAATTTACGAGATGAAAAAATCAAATTTAATGAGAATGTCAAGATCGGCGTGATGATCGAAGTCCCTTCCGCGGCCATGACGGCGGATTTGCTGGCAAAGGAGGCGGACTTCTTCAGCATCGGGACGAACGATCTCATTCAATATACCTTGGCCGTCGACCGCGTGAATGAGCAAACGGACAAATTTTATGATCCCGGCCATCCGGCGATCTTGCGTCTGATCAAGCAGACCATCGATGCCGCCCACCGCAGTAAAATTTCCGTGGGATTGTGCGGGGAAATGTCAAGTGAGCCGTTTTTGGCGCTGATCTTGCTGGGATTGGGTTTGGATCAGTTCAGCATGTCGGCGGCCGCGATCCCGCAGATCAAGAAACTTGTCCGCAGCGTCCGTTATGTTGATGCCAAGGAGCTGGCGGCAGATGTCATGAAACTGTCAACGGGTGAGGAAGTGGAGGAATTCAGCAAAAAAAGGCTCAGGGAGCTCGCCCCGTTTATTTTTAGCAGCGAAAAAGAAAATTAAAACTCATGAAAGCTCTGATTTTAGCGGCAGGATATGGAACGCGGCTTTATGCCTTGGTCCGGGATACGCCCAAGGCTTTATTGGAAATCAATAAAAAACCGCTTTTGGGCCACATTTTTGACCGCGTCGAAAACATTGCAGGTTTAAATGAGGTCCTCCTTGTGACCAATGACAAATTTTATGCCGCCTTCGGCCGATGGGCAAAGGGGCAGAAGTCTTTTCGTCATCCCATCACGATCATCAATGATAAGACAAAGACACCTGAAGATCGCCTGGGATCGATCGGCGATATTGACTTTGTCCTTAAGCACGCAAAGGTTGAAGACGACCTGCTGGTCATCGGCAGTGATAATTTGTTCGACTTCAATATCGAAGAATACGTGCGTTTTGCCCGCGGGCGGGCGCCAGCGGTTACGGTAGGACTTTACGACATTCACGACCGGGCGGAAGCGACGAAATTCGGGGTCGTGGAGCTCGGCCAAGGCGGGAAGATCATTTCCTTTGAGGAGAAACCTCAGGCGCCCAAATCGTCGCTGGTGGCGATGTGCTTTTATCATCTGCCGGAAAAATCCCTTGGTCTAATCGGCCAATATTTGCTAGAATCTAACAAAGCCGACAAGGCCGGGGACTATATTTCCTGGCTCTGCCGGAAAAAGGATGTGTACGGCTTTCAGTTTACTGGAAAATGGTACGACATCGGGAGCGTGGAAGCGTACCACGAGGCACAGAAAAACTTTAATTAAGACGTAATTCAGAACGCCCTCAGCGGGCATGGAGCAAGACAAAAAGGAGGCTGCACGTGAAAGGAAAATATTTCATTACATCGGAATCGGTCGGCAAGGGGCATCCGGACAAGGTGTGCGATCAGATTTCCGATGCCGTGTTGGACCAGGTATTGAAAGACGACCCCATGGGCCGTGTCGCTTGTGAAACCTTTATCACCACCGGTCTGGTGATTGTAGGCGGGGAGATCACGACAAAAACTTTTGTGAACGTTCAGAGCCTGGTCCGCAATCTCTTGACGGACATAGGCTACACCGACCATAAGTACGGGTTCAGCGCTTCGACGTGCTCGATTCTCAATGCCATTGTCGGCCAGTCGCCGGATATCTCCCAGGGCGTTGATGCGGGAGGGGCCGGTGACCAGGGCATCATGATCGGCTATGCCTGCGAGGAGACGCCGGAATTAATGCCATTACCGATCATGCTGGCCCACAAGCTGGTGCGGCGGATTGAGGAAGTCCGCAAGTCCAAAGTGCTGGACTATCTGGGACCCGACTGCAAGAGCCAGGTCACCGTGGAATACCTGGATGACGTGCCTCAGCGCGTGGATACGGTCGTCCTGGCCTGCCAACATACAGAGAAGATATTAAACGCGAAAGGCGACCGGATCACGGAAGAGGCGAAACGGGAAATCATCAAGGTCATTGCCGATCCGGTGGTAGGCCATTTGACGGATAAAAACACCAAATATTACGTCAATGAAACGGGTAAATTCGTTGTCGGCGGGCCCCAGTCCGATACGGGCATGACCGGACGCAAGATCATCGTTGATACCTACGGCGGCGTTGTTTCGCACGGCGGCGGCGCGTTCTCCGGCAAGGATCCGACCAAGGTCGACCGTTCCGCGACCTACATGGCCCGCTACGTGGCGAAAAACATCGTAGCCGCCAAACTCGCCGAGAAGTGCTGGATACAGTTCGGGTATGCCATCGGCAAAGCCGAACCAGTCAGTGTTATGGTCGATACTTTCGGGACCGGTAAAGTAACGGAACAGAAACTGGTCGACCTTGTGCGCAAGCATTTTGACCTGACCCCACGGGGAATCATTACTGCGCTGGACCTGCGCAGGCCGATCTACCAGAACACAGCGGCCTACGGCCATTTCGGGCGCGAGGAGTTTTCCTGGGAGAAAATCCAAAAGGCGGACATATTGGCCCGGGAAGGCTTAGCCGCGGCAGCGGTTGCCTAAAATCATGCCTAAAAAATCAAGCAAACCGAAATCCAGGAACGAGGAGAGTATGGCGAATACCATTTTGACACGGGATTATAAAGTGAAGGATATCGCGCTGGCTGATTGGGGTCATAAGGAAATTGAATTAGCCGAGGCGGAGATGCCGGGTTTAATGGCATTGCAGAATAAATATAAGGGGCAAAAACCCCTTACCGGCGCGCGCATCACGGGCTCCCTGCACATGACCATCCAGACGGCCGTCCTGATCAAGACGCTCAGGGCGTTAGGCGCCGATGTGCGCTGGGCCAGCTGCAATATCTTTTCGACCCAGGATCACGCGGCGGCGGCGGTAGCGGACCTCGGCGTTCCGGTGTTCGCCTGGAAAGGGGAAACCCTGAAGGACTATTGGTGGTGCACCGCCCAGGCCCTGTCGTTCCCGGATGGAAATGGCCCGACATTGATCGTCGATGACGGCGGGGATGCCACGCTGATGATTCACAAAGGGTTTGAAGCGGAGGAGGACCCGGCCGTGCTGGATGTCGCCACGCAAGCGGAGGATGAGCGCCAGCTTTTAGCCTGCTTAAAGGGCATCCTTAAAGACGACCCCCGAAAGTGGCACACCATGGTGCCCGCGATCAAGGGCGTGTCTGAGGAAACAACGACCGGCGTTCACCGCTTGTATCAGATGATGGAGGAACATAAGCTCCTGTTCCCGGCCTTTAACGTCAATGATTCCGTCACGAAATCCAAGTTCGACAATCTTTACGGCTGCCGCGAGTCATTGGCGGACGGCATCAAGCGGGCGACCGATATCATGGTGGCCGGAAAGGTGGTTGTGATCTGCGGCTACGGCGATGTCGGCAAGGGCTGCGCCCATTCGATGAAAAGCTACGGGGCCAGGGTCATTGTCACGGAGATTGACCCCATCTGCGCGCTGCAGGCCGCGATGGAGGGCTACGAGGTCAAGACGGTGGAAGACACGCTGCCCGAAGGAAATATTTATGTGACCGCGACCGGCAACAGCAATGTCATCACGGCCGCGCATCTGTCGAAGATGAAGGACAAGACGATTGTGTGCAATATCGGCCATTTCGACAATGAAATCCAGGTGGCGCAGCTGGAAAAATGGCCTGGAATCAAGAAGGTCAACATCAAGCCTCAGGTGGATCAGTATTATTTTCCGGACGGCCGCTCGATCATACTTCTGGCCGAAGGGCGGTTGGTCAACCTGGGATGCGCGACAGGGCATCCGTCGTTTGTCATGAGCAACTCCTTCACGAACCAAATCCTGGCCCAGATGGAGCTTTGGAAGGGCGGTTATGAAACAGGAGTTTACCGCCTGCCCAAAAAGCTGGATGAGGAAGTCGCGCGCCTGCACCTTGGGAATGTCGGCGCCAAGCTGACCAAGCTGACGCCCGAGCAAGCCGCCTATATCGGCGTTCCGATAGAAGGTCCGTACAAGCCTGAGCATTATCGATATTAATAGTTAAAGGTAGTTTTTTCGAAAGCACGGATTTTCATCTGACCCGAGGGAACGGTGAGCATCCGTGCTTTTAGTTTTAGAGACAACAACCCGATAAAAAAGGAAAATGACCATGCGCTCATTCCCAACAGTTCAAATGGCCGGAAGCATAGTTCTGGTGTGCCTGTGTTTCTTAGTCAAGGCTTCGGCCGGCGGTGCCGAAAATCTGACGGCACCATCAAAAATTTCACACGTAACCGTTTATCCCGGATCGGCGCGTGTCACGCGCCAGGCCGAGGTCAACCTGTCGCCCGGCGAGCACAGCGTCATCCTCGACCAAATCATTCCTCATCTGGATGAAAATTCGCTGACGGTCACGGGGCGGGGCGCGGCCGCCGTGAAAATCTTCGGGGCCTATTTAAAACGGGAACATACCAAAGAGACCGCCGATCAGCGCGTGCAGGACCTGGAGGAGCAGATTGAGCGGTTGTCCGATGAGTTGCAAAAGGAAAGCCAAAGCTTGGAGATACTACGAAAGGAAACGGAATATCTAGACTCTATAAAATTATTTTCAGGTCAGCAAATCCCGAAAGACTTGGTGACGTCCATGCCCTCGGTGGAAAACCTGGAGGGGGTAAGAGGTTTTTTATCAAGTCATTATGCGGACGTTGAATCTAAAAAAGAGGCCGGCCGTGTTCGGATGCGCGATTTACAGAGAGAACAGCAAGTTGCCCAACTCAAACTGAATGAATTGCGCAGTTCCGGCAGCCAGCAGCAGCGCCAGCTCGTCGTTGACCTGGAGTGCGCCAAGGCCGGGAAATTCACGCTGGAGGTTTCGTATCTGGTTTATGGGGCTACCTGGCGCTCCCTTTACGATGCGCGAGCCGATTTCAATAAAAAGGAAGTCGAGTTGACGGCGTTCGGCGCGATCAAGCAAACCACCGGCGAAGACTGGGAAGACGTGCAGCTGACCTTGTCGACCGCGCGGCCGATCGTAAGCGGCCGGATGCCGGACGTCATGCCGTGGATCTTGCAGCCCTACCAGCCGCCCATGCCGGCTCAACGGGCGGCGCGCATGCGCGATAAGGGAGGCATGCAGGAAAGCTCCTATGAGCCTTATTATCTGACTACTAATTATGCCGTCCGAAGAAGTGCCGACGCCCCGGCCGCGATGGAAGAAGAGGCGCAGCTGGCCTACTCGCAGGTGGAGCAAAAAGGAGTGTCGGTTGTTTATAACATCGCCCGTCCGGCCACGGTCAAGTCCGACGGCACGGAAAATAAATATCCAGTCAGTTCCCAGGCGTTAAAGGCGGATTTTGAGTACTCCACTTTTCCGATGGCAATCCCGTCAGCGTTTTTGGGCAGCAAAGTGGTCAATGCCCCGGATCTGCAGCTGTTGGCCGGCGAGGTGAATCTGTTTCTGGAGGGGGACTATGTCGGCAAATCCGGCATTGACAACATCGGGCCGGGAGAGGAGTTCCAGCTTTATCTGGGAATTGATGAAAACGTAAAAGTGAAAAGGGAGCAGATATCCCGCAAAGTCGATGATATTTTATTGGGCGGGATCAAGTCTCCCAACCGCAAGACGACCTTCGAATATAAACTGACGGTGGAGAATTACAAGGCGGACGCCGTTAAAGTCAACGTGTTTGAGGCGATGCCGGTTGCGCAGAACGAGCAAATCAAGGTCAAGGTAATGGATGTGAAGCCGAACCCGAAAGATAAAGATTGGAAGGACCGCCAGGGGATTTGGCGGTGGGAATTCACATTGAATCCGAAGGAGAAACAGGAAATTCTCTATTCATTCAGCGTGGAGCACCCGCGCGACTTCAATATTCCGGGGATTTAAAATGAGCTTTAAGAAAATAGGGGTATTGACTTCCGGCGGGGACGGCCCGGGGATGAACGCGGCCATCCGCAGCATCGTCCGATGCGGGCTATCCCGCGGGGTTGAGGCGGCCGGGGTCATCAGGGGTTTTCAAGGCTTGATAGACGGGGATGTTATCTCGCTGGGGCACCGCTCCGTTTCCAATATCATCAACCGCGGCGGGACGATATTAAAGACCGCGAGATCCGAGGCATTCAAGACGGAAGACGGCCAGAAGGCGGCCGCGGCTGCCATCAAGAAGTTTGGCATAGACGGGCTGATTGTCATCGGGGGAGACGGGTCTTACCGCGGGGCCCAGGACCTGTATGAGAAATATCATATCCCCGTTATTTGTCTGCCCGGGACGATCGACAACGACCTTTACGGCACCGATCAGACGATCGGCTGCCAAACGGCGGTCAATACCGCGCTGGATGCCATTGATAAAATCCGGGATACCGCCCACAGCATGGAGCGGATTTTTGTCATTGAAGTGATGGGCAACAGGTCCGGCTATATCGCCCTGGAAGTGGCGGTGGGGGCCGGGGCCGAAGACGTCCTTATCCCTGAGCGAAAATTTGATTATGAGGTGCTTTGCCGGAATATCGTGGAAGGCAATCAAAAGGGAAAAATCAGCTGGATGATTGTCGCGGCCGAGGGGGCGGCCAAGGCCCCGGAGGTCGCCGCAAAGATTCATGCCATGACTGGGCTTGAAACCAGGTTTGTGGTCCTGGGACATATCCAGCGCGGGGGCGTCCCGGTAGGGGCGGACCGGATACTGGCGACACGGCTGGGGGCAAAGGCCGTGGATTTGCTGGTCGAAGGCGTATCCGGGAAAGCCGTGGGGGTTTTAGAGAATGAAATCAATGTCGTAGACCTGCCGAATGCCTGCAAGAGGGAAAATAAGCATGTGGACGAATATTTAAGGCTGATAAAGATATTGCGTTGATTTGCAAGGATTTATGTTAAAATAACTGAAATTTTGACTCTTCGACGGCGCCCAAGCCCCGCTCTTGAGAGCGGGGATAAGGGAGCCGCTCAGAGTCAACCCTGAGCCCTTCGACTCGGCCAGCGAAGCTGGCCTCGCTCAGGATGGTGAGCGACCGTACTGGTTTTCCTTAATTTAAATTTAGAGGAAACCAGTTACGTAACCAGCTTCCTCTAAAAATGATATTGAGGAAAGCTGGTACGAAAGGGAGTCGAACCACAAGCCCCGCCGCTTGTG
>Ga0155265_1018_pt1 | contig 10582 bp, 8 predicted proteins | sample RifCSPhighO2_02_FD_106233 | JGI IMG/M metagenome (GOLD analysis project Ga0155265, IMG submission 106233) | Omnitrophica WOR_2 bacterium RIFCSPHIGHO2_02_FULL_52_10 | reverse complement strand
AAAGGCACCTTCCGCATCCTTGTCCTGGGGGACTCATTCACCGAGGCCATCCAGGTTCCCGGCGACCAGAATTTTTGCGGGCGGCTGCAGTCTTTGTTAAGCGGCCTTCCCGATAAACCATATGAGAAGATCGAGGTCTTGAACGCGGGGGTCTCCGGATACTCGCCGCTGAACTATTATCTTGCCTACACCAGGGAATTATCCCGCCTGGAGCCTGACCTGATCCTCGTGCAGCTTTTCGCCAATGATGTCTTTGAGGACAATGAGGCCACGGCGAAAAGCCTGCTGGACGAGCAGGGGCTGCCCCTAGAAACACACCGCTATTTCACCGAACAATACTGGCAGCATCCGCCCGTCGCGCGCGAGCGTTTTAACAGCCGGCCCGCGGGGTACCGTGTCGCACGGTTCCTCATGGATCATAGCCGCCTGATAGAATATTTTTACGTGAAGCTTTACAATGCGCAGAAGGCTTCCGCTTTTCACCAGAACATGATCCGCCAGGACCAGTTCGGCACCGGGTATCAGTTTTTCATCCTCGACCCCGAGCATGTCCTGTCGCAGGACGAGGCCTTCCGCGCCAAGGCCTGGGGGTACACGCAAAAATATCTTTTGGCGCTAAAGGACGAGGCACAGCGCCGTCGCGCCCAGCTGCTGCTTTTTTACATTCCCATCGAGGCCCAGCTGGCGCTGGACCGTTACGGCGAGCACGTGAGCCTGTACATCCAGAAACAAATGGGCACATATTTCGACGATTTATTAAGCAGTTTCGCCCGGGAACACAATATCCGGTTCCTCGACCTGTTAAACGATTTTGAATCCAACAAATCCGAAGGGCTTTATTTAAACCGCGACGGCCATTTGACGTCGGCCGGCCATCAAGCGGCGGCCAGGGCCCTGTTCAGGTATATCTTCCAAAACGATCTGATAAGGTAAAGGACTGCTAGGCGGTGACGCGGCAACATCAAAACTTCATTACTTGGGCGGCAATTTTTGTTGCCAGCTGGTATGTCCTTTTGTGCACGGTACACCTGGTTCAGCAGAGGCCCAAATGGAATGACGAGCAGGCTGTTTTCGCGAGCGTGGAAAATTTTTCTGCCCAAGAGATGTTCGGCGAGCCCTTGGGGGCGTTCCAGGTGTTCCCGCGCGTTTACTTATTTATCATACAACAATTCGCGAAGGCGTTTGATTTCAGCCTCTGGAGCCTGCGGCTGCCGTCGTTTTTATGCATGATGACGGGATTCGTGCTCTGGCTGAAAATCGCCCGCTACGGCATCAAAGATCCGTGGCAATACCTGGCCTTTGTGTGCTCCTGGCCGGCATCGGGCATGCTGCTTTACTATTCAGCGGAATTGAAACAGTATTCGATGGATGTGCTGGCCGCCGCCGTGTTTATTTTCTTCCTTTATCATCAAGAGCGGCTGCAGAAAAACGGCAGGGGACGTTACGCGGCTGTGTTGGCCCTGCTGCCCGCCCTGGGGCTGTTCTCCTATCCGGCGTTTTTTCTGGCCTTAATTCCCTTGTACAACCTTTTTCGGTCAGCCATCAAAGAGCGGCCGTGCCGAAGATATCTGGCCATTTACGGCCTTTCGTTGTCAACGTTTCTGGCGCTGTCCTATTCTTTTGACATGCGGCTGCGTCCCGTGGCCGAAGTCTCGGCCGGATTTTCCGATTATTTCGTGAGTTTCGCCTCGTGGGGCGAATTCTTCCGCTCGCTGGGTGAGGGCGTGAACAATTTATTTTCCCGCTGGTTCGTTGAGCATCCCAAATATTTTAAGTCCATCACCCGGATTTTTACCGGCTTCGCCCTCATCTACCTGTTTTACGGGTTTTTCAAGTACCGGAACAAGGAAGGGGGGTATGTGCGCGCGCTGGAAACGGCCGCCTTCGTACTGTTCATCGAAATGTTCCTGGTCGGCTGCCTGCAAAAATACCCGTTCACGGTCCCGAGGACATCGTTGTTCTACGCCCCCGTTGTCCTTTACATGACGGTGAGGGGGATCGGCCTGGCCGGGCGGCTCCACCAATACTTTCACCGCTTGATCCTCGGGCTTTACTTTATTTTCCTGGGGTTTTGCATTGTCATGCAGACTCTTATCGCTTTTGGGGGACGGCTGAGTTTTTATCCCGCGTTTTGGTGAGGCCGCATAATCAACTCTTTTTCCGGCAGATTTGCGGTGTGCAAGAAATAAAAACTGCTCTATTTTTCTTCAGAAGAGTGGCATTGTGCTAGAATGAACGAAAACGTAACTTAATTCTGTAAGTCTACCGGCAAAAGCCAGTATGTTCAAATACGACATTCTGCGTAACAGGTCCTTCCGGGATAAAATTATCCTTATCGTCATGCTGACGACAGGGGTTTCCCTCTTCCTGGTGTCCGTCATCTTCATGACCAATGAGGTCATCACTTACCGGTATACGATTGCCGAGGAGCTCTCCAACCTGGGGAAATTCATCGGGGAAAACGCCAAAACCGCCGTCGTCAACGGCGACCGCCCGGCCGCCGAGCGGATTCTCAAATCTCTGGCCCATCACAGGGGGGTCGTGTCCGCGGTCATTTTTGACCGGGCGGGGGAGGTTTTTGCGGATTATCCGGACCGGCCGCAGACAGGGTACGGCTTGCTGATGGAGGGGAAGTATCTGGAAAAGAATCAAGTGCATACTTATGATGCCATCTTCGATGCCGGCCAAAAGGTCGGGACGGTTCACCTGCAGTCCAATCTGAAGAAATTGTACGACCGTTTGTTCGTTTTCGGCAGGATCCTGATTGTGGTGGTGTTGTGCACCTTCCTTGTCGCGCTACAGATTTCCAAAAGCGTTCACGGCGTGATTTCAGGCCCCATCCTGCATTTGACCGAAATTTCAAAGCGCGTGTCCGAAACCAAGGATTATTCCATCCGCGCCAAGCGGCAAACCGATGACGAGGTGGGAGAGCTGACGGACACCCTCAACGACATGCTGGCGACCATCGAAACGACGCAGAAAAAACTGCACCATGAAGCCTTTCACGACAATCTTACCGGCCTTCCGAACCGTTTCCTGCTCCACGACCGGATTGAAAAATTGATCCAGTATACCAAAAGAAACCCAGAGTATAAATTCGCCGTCATCTTTCTTGATCTGGACCGGTTCAAGGTCATTAACGACAGTTTGGGGCATGTCAAGGGGGATGAGCTGTTAAGGAAATTCACCCAACGCTTAACGCAGCACCTGCGGGAGGTGGACACGGTGGCGCGGCCCGGCGGGGACGAATTCGTGATCCTGGTGAGCGCAATCAAGAACCCGAAAGATGCCATCCTTGTCGCGGACAGGGTGCAGAACATATTAAAGGAGCCGTTCAGTCTGGGGGGCCAAACGGTTTACATGACCGCGAGCATCGGCATCGCGTTCAATAAGGAGGAATACCGGCAGGCGGCGGATTTCTTGAGGGACGCGGACAATGCGATGTACAGCGCCAAGTCCCGCGGGAAAGCCCGCTATGAAATATTCGACAAAAAAATGCATGTTGATACGATGAACACATTGAAACTGGAGACGGACTTGCGCAAGGCCATATCAGAGCGGCAGTTCGTTCTTCACTACCAGCCGATTTATTCGGTCAAGGACCGGAAGGTCACCCGCCTGGAGGCGCTTCTGCGCTGGCAGCATCCCCAGCGGGGCCTGATCTATCCCGATGAGTTCATTCCGCTCGCCGAGGAAACGGGCCTGATTCTTGATATCGGAAAAATCGTTTTTGACATGGTCTGCACCCAGATCCGGGGCTGGCAGCAGAAGGGTCTCAAGGTGGTTGAAACAGCCATCAATTTTTCCACCAAGCAATTCGAGCAGAGGGGCCTGGTCAAATTCTTCAAGGAAAAGACGCTGGAGACCGGGATCACACCGTCCCTGCTGATCATCGAGATCACCGAAAATGTCGCGATTCATGACTTGGACCGCTGCATCCAGTTAATGAACGAAATCAAGGGCATCGGCATCCAGTTTTCGCTCGATGATTTCGGGACCGGCTTTTCGTCGTTGAGCTGCCTGAACGCCCTCCCGGTGGATTTTCTGAAGATCGACCGGACGCTGATCAAGAACCTCGGCCAGGACAGAAATAACGAGGCCATCACAAAATCCATTATCCTGATGTCGCACGAGATGGGGTTCAAGGTTGTGGCCGAGGGCGTGGAAACGCAGGAGCAATTAAATCTGCTGCAGGCCTATGGCTGCGACGAAGCCCAAGGCTATTTGCTCGGCAAGCCGATGCCGGCCGATAAAATCGAAAGCGTATTATGATCGGTATTCATGAGCGGTCGGCCGACATGGCCTGCTCGAGATCCCCGATGAGCTGTTCAAAATCCGCATTTTTCCTAAATCCGAAACGCGCGGCATGATATTCGCCGATAAAGGCCTCCGCTTTCGCGATCGTCCCCTCCGGGACATGCGGGCCCGTTTTCAGGCGATGGATGACCTCGGCATCGGTGTCCGTGGCGCCCCGGGTTTCCCCGAAGGCTGTTTTCAGGCATTGTTCATAGCGCAGGTAAACCGACCGCAGCGGGTCGGACTTTTCCCGCCTCAACGGCCTTGCTCTGTTTACGGATTTGATGAGGCTCAAGGCTCCCAGGCAAATCTTTTTGCCGTTGATCACCAGCATGATTAGCACAAGAGTGAGCAGCATGTTCTTTTTAAGTTTTTCCCTGTCCAGGTTTTCCATGAAAGCGCTGAAGCGCAGGGCGGCCAGCCAAATATTCTCCGTGATTTTTGAGATATCCACCACGGAGTCCTTGATGGCCTGCGCGCGCTCACCGGCCGGTGTGGGGTCCATGATCTGCCAGCGGGTGACTTCCCGACCGGTCGCGGGATCGGTTTCCTTCAGAAAGACCTCGACCCAGGCGTGGGCGTCGAAGACGCGGGCCAGCAGTTTATCGCTGTTGGGGCTGATGCGCTCGTCCACCAAAAAACCCGTTGCCACGCGCGCGGGGATGTCCTGGGCGCGCAGGAGCATCGTCAGGGCCGTGGCAAAATAGGTGCAGTAGGCCGGCCGCTTTTCGACAATCATCCGGATGAGGCCCTCGTTGTCCGCCGCGTAATTGACGTTTAAAGAATACCTGAAATGCTCCAGGAAGAAGTTTTGCAGGAGCTCGGCCTTCCGGCGTTTATCCGTTTCGCCTCCTATCAACAGCGTTGACAGCATTTTTAGCGCATGGGCGATTTCCGCGGGGATAGCAGTATTTCGGCGGCGCTCCTTCGCTGTAAGCCTACCCGCAACCTTCTCCAGGGACATGGAAAATTGCAGCATGCGCGTGCGCTGCTCATCTTCGGCGTAGAGAATACTATCCTTGCTTTTGGTGAATTTTGAGTTGGCTCTAGCGGCGGCGATTCCGGTCGGGGAGGGGATGATGTTCTCAAACGCGGTGAACATGGTCATCCGGCCGTTGATCATGTGCGCAAACAAGGTGTCAGGCAGCGGATTTTTCTCGATGTTTTTTTGCTCAAGCCAAACGCCGTCGTTGAAATCCTCGAAGATCTGCGTTTTCAGATAAAACCCCCCGATGCCGGGGGCGCTCAGCTCGAGCACCGGGCGCTTGTCCCAGGCGCTTCTCCCCGGCGACCCCAGCCGCATGAGCGGCTCAATACTCAAAAAGTTCGTGTAATGCCTGGGCATGATGTAATCGCTCACCAGGTCCATGAACACCTGGTCAGCAATGACGATGGTTTGCGATATGCCGTAAAATAGCCCCGTGGTGAGCATAACGAGCACAAGCGCGAACAGGCTAAAATCACGGTAATAACGCAAAACATAATTTTTATCTTCCGGCTTTTGTGAAGTGTGGAGAATCACTACTGCGACGGCGATGACGCAGAAGGCGCAGAACATAATCAGCATGGAGCCGGTGAACGGGACGTTAATGGAGACCGCGACGGTCAGCCAGGAGAGAAAAAACAGCTGGTAAAGATTTTTCCAGGCAAAGGGCTTGAGCCAGATCAGGAGGGCGGCGAAGACCGACGCCGACTGAAAGGCGGCGGTCACGGCCGGAAACGGCGAAGCCGCCTCTTGCGGCGGCGGAAACATGCCCCGCCAGGTGAACCCGCCGGCGAGGGAAGCGAATATGATCACGGAGAGGGGCCAACGGGCAAAGAACGCGTAATGCTTGTCTCCGGAGCGCAGCCGCGTCAGCAGAGTGGCAATAATCATCAGTCCGGCCAGCCTGGGGAGGAGCGTGTCGCCCTGGCAGGAGCCGTAAACGGTCCAGGCGCAGAACAGCAGTAATGCCGTATTAAAATACTGTTTGGTCATGTGATGGACTGAAGCTCATCGGTCTTGTAAACGGTAACATCGGGTTCTTGGACCGCAACGGCCGTGGGCCGGTCGCGGACAATGATGACGCGGGTCCTGACCCCGAGCTCCTTCAAGCTCTGAACGAATGCGGCGCGCCGGCCGTCCCAATCCTTCAAGAAAAGAATGAGCATGGACAGCTCGCGGGCGAAATCCTTGATGCGGGCGGCCGCGGCGTCAAAACGGACGTCCCGGTCGCCTTCGATGGCCGAAAGAAGCTCCAAAAAACGGTCAAACGGCGCGACGCCCCGCCCGGCCTGGATGTGCTGCTGGTGCTCGTCGCTGACGAACAGATCCATGATGTAATCGCTGGCGCAAAGCATGTCGGCAATGCCGGCGCACAGGGAGATCCGGCCCTCGAAACATTTATGCTTTTCAAAGCGCTTCAATTCCGTGTCCAGAAACAAGCCGACGCGCACGAAATATTCCTCGACATACTCCTTGACGATAAGCTTGCCGGCCCGCGCCGAAGAGGCCCAGTGCACGTCGCGCAGCCGGTCGCCCTGGCGGTATTCGCGCGTGCTGGAGAATTCGTTGGAGTCGCCCACCTTTGAGCTCAACGAGATGCCGCCGGGCTGGAACTGCCGCTTGACCCGCACCTGAAAACCGGCCTGGCGGATGAACCGCGGATAAACGATGAGACGGACCCTTCCTCCGGCGCGGACCATTGAGCGCATGATTCCTGACGGGAAACTGCTGCCGGCAATTAAAGGAAGAAGCTCATACGTCCCGCGCCGGGGCGTGCGCAGGGCCAGCGTGAGCGTTGCCGTTTTCCCCGGCTCAAGCCAGTCAACGGTGTTTCTATATTCAGGGTGGCCGAGCGCCGCGTACAGGCCGTACGGCAGGCAGTCTTCAAAGACGGCAAGATTGCGGATGATGCGCCGGCCGGTATTGTGCACGACCACTTGATACAGGCAATGTCCTCCGGCGTTAATGACCGGCGGCAGGAACCGCCTCGCCTCGAGCTTCGGCCGGAAGAAAAGTGATAAGACCTGGGCCGTGATCAAAAGGGAGAGGATGAAGCTCGGGAGGAAGTAGGCGGAGATATGCGTGCCCACCGAGGAAATCGCCGTGCCGATGACGGTGATCATAAAGAGGATAATGCCCCAGACCGTGAGCCGGGATTGGCAATACGCCAGGAACCATTTGACCTGTTTGTGGTCCTCGGCCGGCATGAGGAAAGACCATTCTTGCCGCGGCATCAGCGGGGGACCTGTTCGAGACCGAGGATCTCTTCGATGATGTTGGCAGTCGTGATACCGCCGTATTGCGCCTTGGTGTTCAGCAGGATGCGGTGCGACATCACTGGGATCGCCAGTTTTTTAATGTCTTCGGGGATCACGTAATCGCGGTCCTTAAGGATGGCGAGCGCGCGGGCGATGCGCGCGTACAGGAGCGTGCCGCGCGTCGAGACGCCCAGCCGGACATGGGGGTGCCGGCGCGTCGCCGTTACGATCTGCAGCAGGTATTCGCTGATGGATTTTTCCACCTTCACGCGGTCGACGCTGGCGCGCAGCCGGATGAGCTCATCGAGCGAAATCACCCTGCTGATCGCCTCGACCGGGTCCCGGCTGGAGCGGTGGATGGCCAGGGACTGCTCGATGACCAGCGGCGGATACCCCAGGTCGATCTGCAGCATGAACCGGTCCAGTTGGGCCTCGGGCAGCGGGTATGTCCCGTGGTATTCCACGGGGTTCTGGGTGGCCAGGACGATAAAAGGCTGCGGCAGGGGGTGCGCCTGCCCATCGATGGTGACGTGCTCCTCGCTCATGGCCTCCAGCAGGGCCGACTGCGTGCGCGCCGAGGCGCGGTTAATTTCATCCGCCAGCAGAATATTGGAGAACACAGGCCCGCTCTTGAACTTGAATGTCCCGCTCGACTGCTGGTAAACGTTGATGCCGGTGATGTCCGTGGGGAGCAGGTCAGGGGTGAATTGAATGCGTGAGAATTTTCCGTCGACCGATTTCGCCAGGCTGCGGGCCAGCGTGGTTTTTCCAACGCCGGGAATGTCTTCGATGAGGATATGCCCGCCGGCCACCAGGGCCAGGACAAGCAGCTCGATCTTGTCTTCCTTCCCCTGAATGACCCGGCCGAGGTTGGCGATAATGGCCTGCATCTGGCCGCTGGCGTTCGTGGTTGGTGAGTTCATGCCGTGTTTCCGGGAGCGCTGTCCGGTATCGCCTTCAAAGTAACATATCGCTGTTTTAAAGTAAACAGCAAAGTTGTGCAAACTGAAGTTTATGGCGGAAAATCGGCAGCCGAGTCCCGTCCTATAATTGAATATTTTTGCGCTCAATACCGGCGATAGGCTTGACGCCGATCATGCTGAAGAGCAGCTCTTGATGGCTGATTTTTGTCACCGGCCGCACTTCTTTCAGCCTTAACGGAGCGAGGCACCCTATGACGATTCTTAAACCAGAAGAGATAGCGAAGAGCGTTAAGATTTTGTATCCCCGCAATTCCGGGAGGAACGGGATCAAGTGTCCCCCGCAGAAGGCGCCCAAGGCCAGGGCCGCGCCGTTGATGACGTGAAAATAGGCGATGCAGCGCGTGCGCTTTTCCGGGGTGACCGCGTCCATGATGAAGTTGGAGCTGGACAGGTTGAACCCGGCCCAGAGGAAGCCGGCCAGCATTTCAACGCCTATAAGATAGACGGTACTTTGGTTCACGATCCACAACAGCGGGATCAGCCCAAACAGCGGGGCGACCACCCGCAGGACCTTGATGTTCCCGACCAGATCGGCGTGATGCCCCCAGCGCTCGATGATGGTGTACAGCACGACGGGCGCCGCCAGATTGATGAGCGTGAACTCGATATAATTCAGGGCAAGGTCCTGGAGCATGAAGACGGTGAAAAAGGGAGCGGCCAGGTTGACGGCGAAATTAACGCCGGCCGTGAAGAAAACAAATTGCGCGAAATTGCTGCTTTTTATCTTGGAGAGAAAATCCCAGAGGTTGAAGTGACTTTCCTGCGTGAACTGCAGGGGAGGGTCGACCATCTTGCGGATGTATAAAAACGACAGGAAACGCGTGGCGGCCGCCGCGGCGAACACGCAGAAAAACCCCAGCGCGATATCCAGGCGCTCGAAATAATATAACGCCAGCCCCGTGAGCAGGGTCGAGACGATGATGGTTGTTCCGAGCCGGCGTGTGCGCCACCCGAAATATTTCCCCCGCCGGTGCTGGCTCACCATGTCCGAAAGCATGCTGATCCAGCAGGGCTGCACCACCGCCCCGAAACCGCTGAAGCAGGTGATCACGGCGATGGTCAGATACAAGTTGGCAACATGCGCCAGCGCGATCCAGGCGAGCAGGAGCAAGGTCACGGACTGCAGAAAAACAAAGACGGCCGTGATGACCTGCCGGGAGCGGAAGTGCCGGGTTAATGTGTCGCTGGGAAGCTGCGAGGCGGACGCCACCAGGTTCGTGAGGCTGTTGAGCAGGCCGATATGGGCCGCGCCCCCGCCGAGCGCCAGCAAAAACGGCGAGAAGTAATTCTGCGTCAGGCCGGACATGACGCATCCGAAAATGCCGGCCCTGTAGGAATCCTTCAGGCTTGGATTTTTATGGTGGTCGGAAATACTCATGGCAATGGAAGACTGTATCCCAAAGCATAGCATACCGCCGGAAATCGTAAAGAAATTCCTGCAGAGAATTTGGAAATGTTGACAAAAGCCCTTTTTTTGATAACATGATGAAAATCCAAGAGCGAGTGTGAATGCGTTTTTGTTCCGGTCCCCCCAATGAGTGGTTCAAACCCTTCAACTATTTGTCGCCCATATATTGACGTCCGCATAGGTAATGGAACCTTTGCGGACGTCAATACTGCCACCGCTCCAACGAGTTGTGAAAGATGCGCTGGTTCCATTACTAATGCGGTGGTCTGCAGTAACAATAGCCAAAAGACACGGACCGTGCTCAGACAAATTAAGCGGCTGTTCGGGCGCGTGGACGCCTCCGTGGCCTCGTTCCGCAAGCGGACTTCGCTCTCCTGCCGGAATGGCTGCGGGCAGTGCTGCTTGACCCCCAAGGTGGAAACGACGGTCCTGGAAATGCTCCCTTTGGCCGAGTATTTGATGGGCAACCGGCAGGCGAATTTTTGGTATGACCGCGCGAAAGAAGCAAGTTTTGCCGGGCCGTGTGTTTTGTACAGCATAGGAAAGTATAAAAAGCGAATGCTGCTAGAAAACTCCTTTCCTATGCAGGCCGACTTTCCTTAAAAGTTTTAGAGGAAGTCGGCACAGTAATGGCTTCCTCTGAATGTATTTA
>Ga0155265_1014_pt1 | contig 10731 bp, 12 predicted proteins | sample RifCSPhighO2_02_FD_106233 | JGI IMG/M metagenome (GOLD analysis project Ga0155265, IMG submission 106233) | Omnitrophica WOR_2 bacterium RIFCSPHIGHO2_02_FULL_52_10 | reverse complement strand
ATTGTAAACACTTCGATTGTCATGCTTTAGATAGTATATCCTGCCTTGTCCTACTATAACCCACTAAGATTGATTTAAATATTATATAAGTCTATTTATTAGAATATGTTGCGGTATTGCTAAATATGCCTATTGAACCATAATATTGGCACGGTTATTGCTCCAATTACGGGTAAGTAGCAGAAAAAGAAAACGCTTCCTTTCCTAACACGAATAATGAAAAACAAAAACTGTAAAACTAAAAAACTGCTAATTATCGCGATATTACTTGGGCTCGCTGTTTTGAATGTGGGAACCGCTTGGGCCACACTATCATTCGTAAAGGCGGATGAAATTTCACCGGAATTTGTTCAGGTGCATGACTCTGAGTTCATGTCTGCATTAAAGGGGAATGCCAAGTCAAGAGCTTCTGAACCGGGCTCTTTGGTTCTCTTTGGGGGAGGGTTTCTCGGAATGGTCATCGGCTTTGTCCGTAGATTATATGTTTTTGTAAAAAGGGCGTTTGACTGTGTGGCCGCTATATTGGGAACTATCATTTTATCCCCATTACTGCTCTTAACAGCTATGGTAGTCAAATTGACATCTAAGGGGCCGATTTTTTACTCCCAGACCCGGGTCGGACAGGATGGACATCATTTTAATATGTATAAATTCCGCACCATGAAGGTTGACGCGGAGAAGGACACCGGACCGGTTTGGGCCGCCGCTAACGATAATAGAATAACGCCAGTCGGCGGGTTCCTGCGCAAAATGCACATTGACGAACTGCCGCAGCTGTTTAACATTGTTCGGGGAGAGATGAGCCTGATTGGGCCGAGGCCGGAAAGACCTGTTTTTGTCGAGAAATTCAAGGAAGAGATCCCCAATTATGAACAACGGCTGGCGGTGAAACCGGGGATAACTGGGTTAGCCCAGGTTTGGCACCGTTATGATGAAACCATCGAGGACGTGAAAAAGAAGCTTAGATATGACCTTCTGTACATCCGGAGGATGTGCTTTTGGGCAGATTTCAGCATTTTGTTACGGACGGTAAGAGTTGTAGTCACCGGAGAAGGCGCGCGGTAAATACTACGCATTCGGTAGCCAGTGAAGATTTGAGTGGGAAAGGAGTGTGGCGCACAATGAAAAAAGACTATTCCAAGCTTTTAAAGCTTATGGTTCTGGTGGGGACACTGCCCTTCATATATGGATGCGGCGGTGGGGCTGGTATCGGTTCCTTAGTCGGCTTCCTGTTTGGCGGCGGCGGCCTCAGCGGCGGGGATATCGCTTTGTTGGGCACGTCCGCAGGCGGATTGGCCGGCGCATTAGGAGCCTCGGGTTCCCAACTTGCCACGATTAACCAGCCGGAGCCAGCCAGTATGCTGTTGTTAGGCGGCGGACTGGTGGCCATGGGCTTTTATAAGTCAAAAGCAAATAGAAGTAAAAAGTAAGACTTTTTACCTGGTTAAACAAAAAAAGGAAAATTAAAAATTTTCCGAAACAGAAGAGGGGAGAAATGAAGAAAGCAACCAAAGCCATTAAACTATCCGTTCTAACAGCCGCGCTGCCGTTTATTTATGGATGCGGCGGGGCGGGCGCAGGTGTTGGTTCATTAGTCGGCTTCCTGTTTGGCGGTGGCGCCCTCAGCGGCGGTGAGATCGCGTTATTGGGATCTTCAACCGGTGCTGGTGCCGGCGGAATTTTAGCGGGGGGGGCAAATGTAGCTACTTTTGTTAATCCCGAACCGGCCAGCATGTTGTTATTGGGAAGCGGACTGGTGGCCATGTCCTACTTCAAATCAAAAAATCGAACGAATAAGTAAGTAATACAGGCATCTTATATTAACTAGCCAAGCAATGCTCCCGTAAGAATGTGCGGTTAATATAAGTGAAGATAGGGTATGTGCCGCTATGGGATAGTTAGTACAGGATAGGGTAGGTTATATCATATATAATCTACCTTATTTTTTTTAGCGGAGCTAATAATCCTACGATATGCGGGTATAAAATTGACTCATTCGACGGCGCCCAAGCCCCGCTCTTAAGAGCGGGGATAGTCGAAGGGTTGACAGATATGAAGCTCAGTGATAGTATTCTTGTAATTATTTAGAATATAAAGAGTTATAAATAGTCAGGAGCAGTTTCAATGCCCCTTAAAAGGGTTCCCAGACAACTCATCCCGCTTTTAATGGGGTCGGTTGACACCTACATCGCAAATCCGGCGATTTTGGTGCCCTTTATAACCCTGGCGTTTATACAATTGCTGGTCCTAGAAGTCCTTTATTTCTCCCCGCAGTACCCGCTATCTGTCTTTTTTAATCCGATTGTGCATACGTTATGGGGGGAGGAATATGTCCATTACCCGAATAATTTCCTGGTCCTTCCCAAGCTCTTCCAGAGCGTGCAGGTCTTTATTTATGTTTTTGTGAGCAGTTATTTGATTTCTATCGCTGTTGAGATTATCGCGGCCATCAACAAAGATGGAAAGTGCTCTTTCGCAGCGGCCTCAAGGGACGCGGTTCATCAGTACGTTCACATTTTTGTCGCCGCATTAATTGCGTTTTGCACGTTTTTGGGCCTGTTTAAGCTTTATAATCTGCTCATGCTCAAGGTGTTAAATTTCAGCGCGGTGGATGGAGCCTATTTTGCGGCCAAAAGCATTATTCTACAGGGCACACCCATCGCAATCTTGATTATCGGGGCGTTCACCACCGCTCTTTATGCGTTTGTCTTTCCCGTCATTATGATTGGGAAGAAGAGAATCATCACGGCATTGATCCAGAATTTCCGCCACCTTTGGGGTTCATTCTGGCATGTTTTCCTGATCATTCTGGTGCCGACGTTATTTTATCTCCCGGTCTTAATTTTGCGGCACAATATCAGCGGGATAGCGAGCGTTACTGTTCCCGAGGTCAGGGTCGTGGCCCTGGTCATCGGCATTATTGTTACCATGTTCATTGACGCGACCATTTATACGGCCATCACGACATTTTATTTATTAAAGAAAGAGCATCCGTGAAGAAATACCTGCTTATCTATTCCCTGATTTTGGTCGCCGTCTATGTTCTGCTGTCCGCGTTAGGGAGAGACAGCAACTATATTATCGAAAGGAAAATCTGGAAGATTTATCAGGAGCAAAAGGACATTGCCAGGGATCCTGCGGTGATCCCGGATAATGTGTTCGAGCGCGTCATTCACGAGTATAAACAGATCATTGAAAAATATTCTTATTCCAGCCACGCGCCGGATTTGTATATCCGGCTGGGAGAAGTCCATGCCCTTCGGCGGGATTTTGCTGCGGCGCGGGAGCTGTTTCAATCCCTTGCCGGCCTCTATCCCGAAAAAAAAGACCTTTTAGCCGAGGCGATGTTCAAGGTGGGGGAGACGTATGAGGCGGAAAATAATTGGCCTGAAGCCGAGCGCGTCTACCAGCAGGTCATTCGGGAATACCCGCTCACTGATGTCGGTCTAAAAACATCGATTTATATCGCGAATTATTATCGGGGTCAGAACGATTTTCAAGGGACCATGACGGCCTACGAAGCGGCGATGAGCAGGTATAAAGATATCGCTGTTCAATTTCAGGACACCCAGGTCGGTTTATCGGCCCTGCGGCATTTAGCCACATGCTATTTGGACCAGAAGCGCTGGGAGGAGGCGATCGCCGTGCTGGGGCAAGTCATCGAGCGCTATGCCGGGTCGAGCGGCCTGAATATCAAAGACACCGATATGGTGATTAAGACGATTAATATCGTTTCCGCTTACCAGATCAAGGACTATGATGTGGCCATCGGATTGTATCAGGATATCCTCAAGCGGAATCCCGGCCATCCATTGAGGAAATATTTACTGAAGGTCATTGACGCCTTCAATCAGCTGAAGGAAAAGGGTGTACAAGTTTCGGAACGGTAAAAGGATGAGTCTTTCCTCAAATACGATTTTTAAAGATATTTCCCAAGCTGAGCTTTTTCAGAAGATCCACGATATATGCGCGACGGTGGATGGGGTGGCCACCGAGAAGGAGCTCTTTACGGTCTCCCTGGAGAAGATCATCGCCCTGTTCGGGGCGGGCCGCGGCTCGATATTCACCTTAAAGGAAGAAAGCCAGGGCCTTGTCATGGCCAGCACGGTCGGCATGCCGTTGGACGATCGGCAGGAGATTATTAAACGGCTGGGGGAGGGGATTGTCGGCAAGGTGGCGCAGGAAAAGCGCCCCATCATCGTTGAGGACATCGGGAAGGATAAGCGGTTTTCCCATTTCAAAGCGCGCAAGGGGTATAAAACATCATCGTTTATCTGCGCGCCGCTTATGCTCAAGGACAAGCTTGTTGGCGTGATCAATATCACGGACAAGCACTCCGGCGTGCATTTTAGTGCCGATGAGCTGCAGCTGCTGGATTTTCTGGCCAGCCAGATCGCGCTGAATTACCGGAGGATACAGCTTTACCAGAAATTCAAGAAAGTGTTAAAGGAAACGCGGAGCTTAAAGGATAAGTTAGGCCAGAGCGACCAGGAAACGCGGCACCTTAAGAAACAGATGCATATCCAGGAGAGGCTGGCGACTCTGGGGAAACTGGCCGGCGGAATCGCCCATGAATTTAATAATCCGCTGGACGGCGTCATGCGGTACACGAATCTCAGTCTGGAGCACGTCCACGATGACGTTGTCCGGGGGTACCTGCTGGAAGTGAAGCACGGCCTCAACCGCATGGCGAATATCGTGAAAAACCTGCTGGCCTGCACGCGCGACCAGTCGCTGGTGACCCGAAGGGCGGATTTCAACGCGGCCCTGACGTATGCTTTGGGCAGCCTGAAAACGGAGATCGCCCATAAGAATATCACCCTGGAAAAACACGTGCAGGATGGTTTTCCGGCCGTGATGGACTTTGGGGTCGAGGGTATTTTATCCAATTTGCTGAGAAATGCGGCCGATGCCATCGATGAGAACGGCAAGATTACCGTGAACGCCGGTTATACGGACCGGGAGATCACGATTGTTGTCGGGGACACGGGGAGGGGCATCCCGCAAGAGGACATCGAACAGATCTTTGAGCCTTTTTTTACGACCAAGGATATAGACAAGGGTTGCGGTTTAGGGCTTACGATTGTGGCCGAGATTGTCAAAAGTTACGACGGCAAAATCCAGGTGGAAAGCAAGCCCGGCCAGGGGACGCAATTTACCATTAACATTCCCATTAAGTGATGAATCTTATGAGAGAAAAAAAGAAGTATAAGATTCTGGTTGTCGATGATGAGCCGCTGATCCGCGAGTCGCTCTATGAAATCCTGCGCATCGAAGGGTATTATGTTCAAATGGCCCAGAATGCCGATGAAGCGCTCCCATTGGTCGAAAAGAACGGTTTTGACATTGTCGTGACCGACTTTAAGCTTCCGAGGAAGAGCGGGACGGAATTGCTCAAGGCCATCAAAGGGGGCCATCCCCGCGTCGAGGTGATCATGATCACCGGATACGGGTCCATCGAAGGGGCGGTTGAGGCCATGAAGTTTGGGGCGTATGACTATATCACGAAACCCATCAACGATAACGAAATCAAGTTTATCATCAGGAAGATCGTGGAGAAGATGGAGATCGTTGAGGAGAACCGGACCCTGAAAGAAATTATCGCCAAGGAGCGCCGCAGTTCGTTTTGCAGCATGATCGGCTCCAGCGCGAAGATGCAAAATGTTTATCATATCATCGATTCGGTGGCCAGCACCAATGCCACGATCCTCATTACGGGCGAGAGCGGGACAGGGAAGGGACTGATAGCGCGGGCGATCCACGAAAATGACGCCGCCCGCAAGGATAAGCCGTTTGTGGAGGTCAGCTGCGGGGCGCTCTCGGAAACATTGCTGGAAAGCGAGTTGTTCGGGCATGTCAAAGGGGCTTTTACCGGGGCCATCAAAGACAAAAAAGGGCGTTTTGAATACGCGGACGGCGGAACGGTTTTTTTGGACGAAATTGACGCCTTTTCCCTTGGGCTTCAGGTCAAGCTGCTGCGTGTCCTGCAGGACGGGGTGTTCGAAAAGGTAGGGGATAATGTGACCCTCAAGTCGCATGTGCGCATTATCGTGGCCACCAACCAGTCTCTGCCGGAATTGGTCGATGAGGGGAAATTTCGGGAGGATCTTTACTATCGCATTAATGTCATCGCGATACATACTCCTCCGTTGCGGGAGCGCAAGGAAGATATTGCTATGATCGCGGATTATTTCCTTGAGAAATACAGCCGGATTAACAATAAGAAAGTTACCGGTCTTTCGGATGAGGTTTTGAAATTATTCCAAGGGTACTTCTGGCCGGGCAATGTCCGGGAACTGGAAAATGCCATCGAAGGCGCGGTCATCATGTCCAAGACCGGGGTGGTGAATAAACGGGATATCCCTAATATCGAGAAATTTGAATCAAGGCCGGGCAAAACGGTTGACGGCAAATCGTTGAAAAAAGTGGTGGAGGAGCCGGAGAAAGAGCATATTGTTTCGGTCCTCAACGAATGTAATTGGAGCCGCAGCAAGACCGCCGCCGCCCTAGGGGTCAACCGCACGACCCTTTATAACAAAATGAAAAAATATAATATCCTAGATGATGGCCAGAAAGACCCATGAGCGCAAAGGACCCCAGACAATTAGCCCGGGAAGTGATTAATAAGGAAAAATGGTGGGACATGCTTTCGCGGTTCATCGATGTCCTGCGAATCAATATCTGCATATTTGATTCCCACGGCCTTGTGATCCTGCCCCCTGAAGAGGGGAGGTACGGGGGGAAGCTGTTGACCGATCCGGCGCTGAAGTTCGATCTGGTGGATGATTCGATCAAGGTCCAGGAGATTTTTGAGCCGCAAGGGATGTACCTGGAGGCCGCCAACCGTTACGGTCTTCACAGCTTCGCGATCCCCATTACGGTTGACAAAGACCAGGTCATAGGGCATCTGATCATAGGTCCGGTGATTCTCAATAAGCGTCTTTCGGCAACGGAATATGAGGAAATGGCCAGGGCGCAAGAATGTGACAAAAATCGGCTGCTGGATGAATTGGGCGGTATCAGGGTCGTTTCCAATATCATGATGAATTCCATTTTGGACCTGCTTACGGAAATTGTCCGCGATAATATCGAGTTGAGCCTGAAAAAGAAGCAGCTGGAAGACATCAGGGCCGATACCGGGGTCTTGTCCGGGGAATTTACCGAGAAAGCGCAGGAAATTTATTCGACCGTTTATCTGGACGGTCTTTTGGCGACCCTGCTGGACGTGGCTTTGAAAATGACCAATGCTGAGTGTGGGTCCATTTTGGTTTTGGATTCCGATCAAAATGAATTGGTCATGAAGGCTTCCCGCGGCGTGGATTCGGAGCGTTTCGGCAATGCCCGGGTCAAAATAGGGGAGGGGATCGCCGGCCTGGCGGCCCAGGAAAACACTTCCTTCATGATTCAGGGAATGGAGGGAGATAACCGCATCAAGCCGTTCCTCAAGAGGCCCGAAATCAAAGAGGCCCTCGTTATGCCGTTAACCAATAAAGAAGAGGTTTTCGGCGTCCTTAATCTTCACACCAAGAAAGAGGGCGGGAGCCTGGGGGGCAGTCTAAATAATTTGAAGTATCTCTCCGAATTGCTGTCATCCGCGCTTTAACCGCTCGTCTTTTGTCGATTCGCTCTCCATTTTATCGCTTACTGATATAGTTCAAAACGTATTTCAAGTCCTTGAATTTTTATCAAAATTCTTAATGCGGACTTTGAGCGGGTATATTATAATAAGCATATGCTCAGAATAAAGTACATATTTAAATGAGCATATGCTTGGATAATAATACCGGAATATTCTGTAGATAAGGAGAAAAGATGCACAAAGGAAGGCGAAAAAAGATCCGCTACATTCAAATGATGCCCAAAATTTCCCAGTTCAGTCCCAGGGGAAAGCCTGGCCGGCCGGATGAAATTGAGCTTAAAATCGATGAGTACGAGGCCCTAAAACTGGCGGACTTTCAAGGATATGATCAGTCCGAAGGCGCCAAAGCCATGGGAATATCCCGCCCCAGTTTCGGCAGGATCCTGCGAAGCGCGCGTACAATTGTCGCGGACGCCCTGGTGAACGGCAAAATCATTAAAATAAGGGTCGGAAACGTCCAGGTCGGCGTACGCCATAGAAATTATCCGGGAAAGCGCTTAGATTTAGAGGCCGCGGCAATTGATTCTTTTACCGCAGATAAAAAACTGCGACAGGGCATTCTTAAGTACTCGCATATTCCAAAGGGCAAAGAAAAGCATTGATTTGGGGCGCGCAATAGACTTGGCGCGCGGCAGATTGCTTCTTTATTATAACTTCCTATAATATACCTTATGTTAACTTTAGTATATTGGGTTTATTGGTGCAATTCTTTGAATGGCTCGCGCTTGCAGAGTAATTAAACATGCCTGTTGAAAACTTTGCGTAAATTTACCGCTAATATAATTGCTTGTAAGAAACCGACTCAATTTTGACAAGCAATGACATATTTTTATCATTTAGTGTGTTTTTATGCGTTTTAGTGAGGATTTAGGCAGGTGTCCCCTCCTTTGGCAGGGGTATATAATACAACAACCCCCTACAAAGGGGAACCGCACGTCAATTAACTTAAATCTCTATAATTTCGGGCGCTTTTTGATGAGGGGTCATGGCCTCGACCTGCTGGATGTCGATGGTCATGAGATGGAAATTGGGGTCATCGGGGCCTCCGAAATACTGCTTGAGCATGGGGATATTATTCCAGAGGATCTGCTTCTTGGATTTATCTTCGCTGATGGTGGCTTTGCCCGCGATACGGCAATACCACATTTTACGGTCTACAAAACAAAGTTCAACCTGGGGGTTAGCCTTGGCCTGTTGAATGGTTCTGGAGCGGCCTAAAAGGGCCAAAAGCAGTTCATTGCTTTCCGTTAGATAAGGCATCATGGGCCTTACCCGGGGCTGTTTACCTTCGGCGGTAGCCAGCATGCAAAATCCCGCGTCTCTGATAAGATCAATGACTTCCTCTTTCGTCATGAGGTGCTCCTTTACGGTTTACTATCGTGTTTGATGATTTCCTTGAATTTTTCTGTGCCGATCAACCCCCTGTTCATTTCGGCAATCAAATCGGCGGCAATGGAAACGGCGATTTCTTCCGGCGTCTGGGCCCCGATGTCTATGCCTGCCGGGATATGGACTCTTTTCAGATATTTTTCCGGAATGTTCATCTTCCTCAGGCGGTTAAAAAACTTCACACGCTTTGGTTTGCTGGAAATAACGCCCAAATACCCCGCTTCTGAGCCAATCGAGGCTTTCAGGCAATCAAAGTCATACTCATTCCCTTGCGTGACAATCATGATTAACGTGTTTTTATCGATCGGGATTTTCGAGAGCTTTTGGGCGTGATTGCCAACGATGATTTTGTCCACATGGGGAAAACGGTCCTTGTTGGCAAAAGCCCTGCGGTTGTCTATAATCGTGACTTTAAAGGAGAGCATTTTCGCAATCACCGAAAGCGGCAAAGCGATATGGCCCGCCCCGCAAATCACAAAATGCCGCGGGCGCGTGGCCGGCTCGATGAAAACCTTCATTTGGCCGCCGCACACGGACTGGCCTTCCCGGCCGAAATATTGGTAATCGACCAAGGCCGGCTTTGCGGATTTGATGGCCTTCAGACATTCTTGCTGGGCCGCTTTTTCGTTCCTCCCTCCACCTATGGATCCGTATGACGTCCCGTCTTCCAGCACAATCATTTTAGCGCCGGTCTTGCGGGGGGTGCCCTTTTTTGTCGTTTCGACAACCGTGGCAAAAGCGAAATTTTTACCATTTTGCGCGGCATTCAGGGCCTGGATGAGCAGTTCATGGTCCATGATATAAGTTAGGTGAACGAATCTCGCGGCAGGAGGCTTATTCCTTTACATAAGCTTTGATAATTTGCTGCTGTTCATTCGGTTTGTCCCCGGGGCCGACAGGGACATTCTCCATTTTCTCAACAACGTCATAACCGCTGATCACTTCCCCGAAAATCGTGTGCTTCATGTTTAACCAGGGCGCGGGAACGGTCGTAATGAAGAACTGGCTGCCGTTGGTGTTCGGTCCGGCATTGGCCATGGCCAAGAGCCCCTTGCGGTCAAACTGGACCTGTGCCGTGACCTCGTCCTCAAATTTCCCTCCCCAGAGGCTTTCACCGCCGCGGCCTGTTCCGGTCGGGTCGCCTCCCTGAATCATGAAGCCTTTGATGACGCGGTGGAAAATAATGCCGTCATAATAGCCTTTTTCAACAAGACCCAGGAAGTTTTCACAGGTTTTTGGGGCAATATCGGTAAAGAGCTGTAATTCAATTTCTCCCTGGTTGGTGTTGAGGACCACGATGGAAGACGCTTGGGCATGAGCGGACAACGTCAGCAGTGCGGCGATGAGGGTGATTCCTAGAATTTTAAAGTTCATTTTTATTCCTTTTCCTTTTTATGGTTATGGGTTGCTATTTTTTTTCGCTTTCTTCGCTGCCAAACAGATTATCAGGATCGATAATCTTAAAAATCTGTTTATCCTCCTCCGGCTTCGGTTCAAGGATTTTTTCGGGCCCGGACGATGGTGGCATTGCGGTTGGCTGAGGTTTATCTTTTTGGGGCACGGGTGGCGGTGGCGGCGTCCCGGACATGACATCCGGCTGCAGCTTTAGAAACGGTTCACTATCCGGTTGGCTTTCTTCAGGATACGATAAGTTCTCTGGGGCGCCAGGCTCTCCTCCCTCCGCTTCCGGTTCTTTAAGAGGC
>Ga0155265_1010_pt1 | contig 10999 bp, 7 predicted proteins | sample RifCSPhighO2_02_FD_106233 | JGI IMG/M metagenome (GOLD analysis project Ga0155265, IMG submission 106233) | Omnitrophica WOR_2 bacterium RIFCSPHIGHO2_02_FULL_52_10 | reverse complement strand
GCCGAATTGCGGAAAAAAGGCTATGTGGGCGGGATCGCCTCCGGCAGGCAGGCTTACAGCCGGCTTACAGACAGGGAGGGCTTGATTAAAGAGTGGCTTCGTGTTTACACCTTTGAACTCAACGAAAGCCATCTTTACTATAGTGAAGATGATATCTTAAAAAAAATGAAGACGTTCCTCCAAAATAAGAAGTGGGACGATAAATATGCCTTAACGCTCCATACCGGCGCCAATCTGATCAGCAGTTATGTCAATACACCGGTGACTTACTGCTATCTGGACAGTGACCGTTTCACAGAAATCTCTCTGGAAATCCGGCAGGCGCTGGATTTGAAAGAATTGAAAAACGGCGGTAATGTCTGCTTTATCAGGCCCTACTATAAGAATTCCGTCTTTCTCCATAAACAGGAAATAAAGGGCTTGTCCGTCGTTTCCAATCTCCAGCTTTACTTGGATCTCTATCATTTCCCGCAAAGGGGCAGGGAGCATGCCGACTATTTATTAAAAGTCCTCAAGGAAAAAGGGGTGGAGCTTGGCTGAACAGCTATTTAATAGACGGTGGGTGACTGCCCCATCGATAATTATTGATTCAGAGAAAATCAGGGACTGCGTCCTCCGAAACTCAGATGCCGGCGGATGGCTGCCCCATTTTCGTTTCCAGCCCAAATCTCCCGCAAAAGGGGCCCCAAGGGGACTGCCCGTTCATTCTTGGGGACGCGCAATGTAACCCGAATTATTTTTATGAAGACCATTGATTTCTGTAAATTAAGACGAGAGTTAGATGACGCGATCACGTATGCCGATTTTGATTTGGCGCGGCAATTGGCCCAGGAAGGCTTAAACGGCGCGCAGAGCCGGGAACTATTGGGCGAGATCATGTACTTTAAAGCTCAACGGGAGATCATCAATGAAGATTATGCGGCGGCGGTCAACTGTTTAGATCTCGCCATCAAATATAATCCCTCCGACGGAGCGGCTTATAACGACCGCGCTTTATGTATTATTGAATTAGGGGGCGATGAAGGGCGTGCCCTGGCCGATTTTGATAAAGGCATTGAGGCCGAGCCGGATTACGCGAATGTGTATCACAATAAAGGATGGCGCTTAAATAAACTCGGGCGTCATCAAGAAGCGATCCTGTATTTTGAAAAGGCCCTTGAACTTGACCCCGGCCGGGCCGTTACCTATGAGAATTTAGCTGATACCTACCTCAATCTCGGGGAAAAGCAAAAGGCCATCCGGGCGTTTAGAGAAGCATTGCGGCGCTTGAAACATTCCCGCACAGAGATTAAAGACCAGATTGAAACCAAGATTAAAATATTAATGGATAGCGGCATGCGGTGAGCAGCCCGAAAGCCAGTGAACAACAAGCATTTAATTTTCATGCAGCGGAAAATCAATTTATGGCATTAATCAGTTTACAGGAAATTTCCCTGGCGTTTGGCGGGCCGTTAGTTTTTGATAAGCTAACCCTGCATGTGGAGTTCGGCCAAAGGGTCGCCCTGTTAGGCCGTAACGGCTCAGGGAAATCGACGCTGATGAAGGTTATCACGGGCCAGATTGAAATCAACAGCGGTGAAATTATTTCTCAAAAAGGGACCAGGGTCAGTTACTTGCCGCAGGAAGTGCCTAATGACATTCAGGGGACGGTGTTTGATGTGGTCTTTGCCGGATTAGGCGGGCGCGCGAAATTGCTGAGCGATTACCATCACGTCACTCACCGTTTGCACAGCGAACATACGCCGGCCCTGATGAGGGAGCTTGGCCGTCTGCAGGAGGAATTGAACCATACCGATGGCTGGGACCTCAACAATGAAGTTGAGGATGTCCTTTCCCAAATGAAACTTGACGGAGAAAGCCAGTTTGAAACTTTATCCAGCGGGCAGAAGCGCCGCGCGCTCTTGGCGAAAGCCCTGGTGATCAAGCCGGAAATCCTTCTATTGGATGAGCCGACAAACCATCTCGATATTGATACCATCAACTGGCTTGAAGGGTTTTTGAAAAGTTATCCGTATACGCTGTTTTTTGTAACCCACGACCGCATGTTCATGACGCATATCGCAACGCATATCATTGAGCTCGACCGCGGAAAAACATTCAGTTGGTCGTGCGATTATCAGACTTTTTTGGAGCGAAAGCAGGTCGCGCTGGATATCGAAGAAGCCCAGCGTTCTCAATTTGACAGGAAGCTCGCCGAGGAAGAGGCGTGGATCCGCAAAGGCGTGAAGGCGCGGCGCACGCGCAATGAAGGACGGGTCAAGGCCCTTGAACGCTTGCGGGAAGAAAAACGGGCCCAGCGCGACCTCGCGGGCAAGGTCCGTATGAGCGTGCAGGAGTCTGACATCTCCGGGAGACAAGTCATCAAGGCCATGCATTTAGGTTTCAGCTACGGAGACCGCTGCATTGTCCGCGATTTTTCCATCCAGATCATGCGGGGAGATAAGATCGGCGTGATCGGCGCTAATGGCAGCGGGAAGACGACGTTGCTGCGGATCCTGACCGGGGCTCTGCCCGCGGATAAAGGAACGATCAAGCGCGGGACCAATTTGGAAATCGCTTATTATGACCAGCTGCGCGAACAATTGGATGATGAAAAAACCATTATCGAAAACGTTGTCCAAGGTGCCGGCGACACCGTTATGATCAACGGCAAGCCCCGGCATGTGATCGGATATTTGCAGGATTTTCTTTTTACGCCGGAACGCGCCCGGACCCCGGTCAAAGTCCTCTCCGGTGGAGAGAGAAACCGCCTTTTTCTTGCCCGCCTTTTTACGAAGCCGTCGAATTTCTTGATTATGGACGAGCCAACAAATGATCTGGATCTTGAAACCCAGGAATTGTTGGAAGAGCTTCTCATGGAATATTCCGGCACCGTAGTTTTGGTCAGCCACGACCGCGCTTTCTTAAATAATGTTGTGACTTCGACGATCGTGCTTGAAGGCAAAGGGGAAATTTATTCCTATCCCGGCGGGTATGATGATTGGCTGGCGCAACGGGCAGCGGCAGCGCCGCAGGCGAAGGCGCAGCTTACGGATGCCAAACCAAGAGATAAGGCTGTTCAATCCGCAAAACCGCGCAAATTGAGCTTTGCTGAACAGAAGGAATTAGATAATCTGCCGGGTAAAATTCAGGAACTTGAAGCTGAACAGGAAGAGCTTTGCGCTGTATTAGAGGATGCAGCCGTTTATAAGAGTAATCCTGAAAAAATTGCCCGGAGCCAAATCAGGGTCATTGCCGTGATGGATGAACTGCTTAAGGCGTATGAACACTGGGAATATTTGGAAGGCATCAAAGGACAATAAGGCTTTTAAAAGTCCCCGCGGGTGAATGAAAAATCAAGACCGCGCTCACGACCACGGGATTTCCGTTCATATTCGGTTTGTCATAAAACAATAAAATGGAGCAATTATCCAATTTTTAGCTATAATGTTCCCAAATGGCCTGCCTGCCGGCAATCGTCACGCAGATTCCAACCTTCACCCTTTTAAAATCTATTTATTAAGAAAAGAGGAAAGATGACTGAGCAACTCAAAAGCGGCAATTTTTCAGCGCACCAACAAACCGGGTCTGACGTCCTTGTATTAATCAAAATGATGCAGCAGCAATTGACTTTTCTGGAGAGGAAAATTGACATCTTGATCAGCCAGTCTCAAGAAAAACCTTTCAGGGAAAAGTCTTTTTCAAAACCTTTTCGTTCTTTTAATCGGCCTTACCGCTCGGACAATTATCGCGGCAGGAGAGGCCAGGGTGAAGATTTCCAAGAAAGGAACCTTCGCCCCGGCCGTCATTCTGTAAAACCCGAAGGAGATGAGCATCGAGGGTTTGGCGGTAAAAAAAGAAGGTTTGGCCCAAAAAAGAAATTTTCTTTTCATAAGCGAAAAGAGCAATAATCAACGGAAGCATAACCAGAGTTAACCGGTATCCTGATGGGTACCAAAAAAGGAGGCAGCATGGCTTTTCAAGATGGATATGACAGAGGTCCGCGGGAGATGCACAAAGCGGTTTGTTCGGACTGCAAAAAAGAGTGTGAAGTCCCTTTTAAGCCCAGGGGAGACCGCCCGATTTACTGCAAAGAATGCTTTTCAAAACGAAAAGATAGCGGCCGTTAAAGGAGGCGTCAACCGGCGCAAGGAATAGACCGGTTGCTAAGGGCAAGAGGAACAGGCGGGGTTATGCTACAACCAAACAGGCTCGTCTGCTGTCAGGCAGGTTCGAATCTTCTTCAGCCAGCCACCCCAGTTTTATGTAACTTATTGTAGCGCAATTAGTTACAATAAAACCCTGGTGATCAAAAGTCATCGGGGTTTTTAACTTTTTGGGGTCAAAGAGTTAGGGGTATGAATCCGTTGCCTCGGATCGAGGGATTTGAACTTCAAAGATCGATTAAAGCTTTAACAAATAGTTCTCGTTGACAATGAGAACTATCTATGGTATCCTCTCATCAGTGGTGAGTATGCGAGAGGAGCAGATGCAGAAGTCCTTATTAAAAGAAATTATTCTTGAGCAAGAAAAAGATCGCCAAGGTTTGGGTGGGGGCGTTCCAAGGACCGCCTTGGATGTTGCTTTACGCCACGCGGCTTTGCCGCACGCCGTGGTTGTCTCAGGCGTTCGCCGTTGCGGCAAGTCGACTTTGCTCAACCAGGTCATCGATGATTTTTATAAAAATGGCGTTTATTATTTTAACTTTGAAGATGAACGACTCATCGATTTTAATGTTGAGGATTTCAACGATCTTTATGAGGTCTTTTTGGAGCTTTATGGCGAGAAAAAAGTTTTCTTTTTCGACGAAATTCAAAATGTTTTCCAGTGGGAAGTATTTGTCCGGCGCATGCAGGGGAAGGGCTGTAAATTTTTTATCACAGGCTCGAATGCCTCCCTGCTGAGCAAAGAGCTTGGTACGAAATTGTCCGGCAGGAACGTCAGTATTGAGCTGTTTCCCTTTTCTTTCACAGAATATCTTTCCTTTAAAGGATTTCAGTTGTCCAAGAACGGATTGTCTCTAACGACAGAGAGGGCTGCGCTCAAAAAACATTTTGCCGAATACCTCAAGCACGGGGGCATGCCCGAATACTTGAAATATCAGGATCAAACCCTTTTGAAACGGGTCTATGAAGATATTTTGTACCGAGATATAGTGGCGAGATATGGTATCAAGCAAGTAAAACCGTTACGCGAATTAGGACTGTATCTTTTGAGTAATGTCGGCGGGACGTTTTCTTATAACAATCTGAAAAAAGTTCTTGGGCTGGGCAGTATGAATACCATCAAGCGCTATGCGGATTACTTAGAAAACAGCTACTTGATATTCCTTACAGCTAAGTTTTCGTATTCCTTGAAAGAGCAGTTTGTAGCCCTCAAAAAAATTTATTGTATCGACAACGGTTTGGCGGAGTCGATCGCTTTTCAATTCTCCAAGAATAAGGGCAAGTTTCTAGAGAATTTGGTTTTTCTTGAATTGAGGAGGAGGTTCCCAGAGGTTTATTATTATAAGACCACAAATAATCTTGAGGTGGACTTTTTGGTCAAATCCGGGCGGAAGGATATACAATTGATTCAAGTCGCGGATAATTTGCAAAAAGAGAAAACGAGGCAAAGAGAAATCAAAGCGCTCCTTAAGGCTATGGAGGAGTTGAAGCTTAAAACCGGACTTCTTTTGACCGATGACGATGAAGAAGAGCTCAAGATTTCCGGGAAGAATATCAATGTTGTGCCGGTTTATCAATGGATTTTGGGAAAAGCAGAAAAATAGGAGCGGGGGATCGATGGTGCTTTATTAGAAAAACAAGTGCCACCCCTGATTTTCCGACAGGAAATAGCCAGGCAATCAGGGGTTGCGTGCTCCGAAAATTAAATGCGGAAGGACGGCTGCCCCAGATTTGTCCCCACATTAAACTCAAATTAAACGTGAAAGGAGCAAGAGCATGAAAAAGTTCACTTTGGTAATGGCGGTTGTGTCCGCGGGGTTTTTTGTTTTTACCGCAGGTTTACGGGCGCAAAATTTTCAGGAGGGGAAATGGTCCATGACCATGGTTACGACCATGGAAGGGATGGACCAAGAATCGAATGAAGCAATGGCAGAGATGGAAAATATGTCGCCCGAAGAGAAGGCCATGATGCAGCAGATGATGGGCGGCATGAACGTTCAAATGGGCGGCAACGGCGCCGGGATCACGACAACGGTCACGAAATGCCTGTCGGCCCAAGACCCGGTCCCGGGCATGAGTGAGGACGAAGATTGCCAGCAAACGCATTCTGTCAACGGCAACACGATCCATTTCGAAGAGGCGTGCAGTGACAGCCATTCCACCGGCCAGGTGACGTATAACGGGGACACCATGAGCGGCACGATTACGTCGCGTGAAACGGTCGATGGGCAGGAAACGAGCGCAACGATCGAGATTAACGGGCAATACGTAGGGCCGTGCTCTTAAACGTTTAACCGCGGGACGCGGGGTTTCTTTGTGACTGGCTCTATGGCCTGTTAAGGGCCGTGAAATAGTCGCAAAATTCGACCCAAACCCTGCCTATATTTTATCTACAGGCGGACCGCAAGCGGTCCGCCTTTTTCTGTGGGGCGGGCCATGATCCCGTTTCGTCGGGGCAAATCGGCAAAAGGAGCCGTGAGGTGAAAACAGTCATTCTCTTGACAATCTCGAACATTTTCATGACTTTCGCCTGGTACGGGCACCTGAAGTATAAAGACAAGCCGCTGGCCTGGGTGATCCTCATCAGCTGGCTGATCGCCTTTTTTGAATACTGCTTTCAGGTTCCGGCGAACCGGACCGGCCACGGCATGTACACGGCGGCCCAGCTGAAAACGATTCAAGAGGTGATCACCCTGGTTGTGTTTTGCGCGTTCTCGGTCATTTATTTGAAGGAGGAATTGCGCTGGAATTATTTAGTCGGGTTCGGGTTAATGGTCGCGGCGGTTTTCTTTGTTTTAAAGAAATGGTGATCAAAATGTGGGGCTTTGCATGATAGGGCCCCGGTTTTTTGGCCGGCATATCGGCAAAAATTCACAAACCGGATTTTTGGTAATTATGTTAAAATATGGCATTTCGTTTGGCTCGGAACCCGGCCGGCGGCTGCCGGCCGCGGGGCCTTGTGCCAGGGAGGGCGATACAGGAAGTATTTTAAAAAAATCAAAACGGTGTTCCTATGACTTTCGGTGAATTTGAATTTTACGGGAAAAAAATAATCATCAGGATCAAAAACAGGGTCTGCGAGGATTCGGATGAGCTGATCTCCAGCAAGCTGTTCGCGTGCGTCTTAAAGCAGTGCATCAAGGATCTGCAGAAACGCGATTCCGAGCTGCTGGAAATATTTCAAACCAGGAAGATCACCGACGCGCACATCCAAACCTTGATCCAGACCCTTTTTTATTTGCCGAAAATGAAAGGGGATTTGGTCCCCAACGTCGTCCAGGGGTCGGAGGTTTTCCTCCGGGATAAAATGCTGTTTAATGATTTTGTCGAGCATCTTTATAATTATTGGAGAAGTTTCGACCGCTTTCTCATTTGTTCTTCAGAAAACGTCGATATTGAGAAGCGGCCGTACCATATTTTTAACGAGACGATTGAGCAATTAATGCATCTGGTCAGGGCCACCTACCGTGACATTGAGGAAAGCATCACGGGGACCCACCCCAAAATATACCGCCAGGTCCGGGCCGGCGCGGAAATTGCCGCCATCGCCATTCCCCATAAATTTAAATTTCCCTCAAAAGCCTACCAAAAGTTAAACCCCGTTCCCGTCATCCGTCAGGTCCTCCTCTATCCGCCCCTCATTTTTAATCCGCCGATGAATAAGCGGACGGGGTCCTTTGAGCGGGTGAGCCAGAATCCGTTGGATAGATTGGTCATCAAGAAGAATGAATGGGTGTGCTATCCCGCCAAGGTCGGCCAGTTGCTGATTTTAATTTACTTTCATAATTCTTATGCCGAGCTGGGCTACACCTTATCGAATCTTTTTCAGCTGGCGGATGAAAAGGACCTGCGGGTGAAGCCGGACGCGGTCTATTGCTTTGGCGTTCCGGGAAGCGTCGTGAAAGGTTTAGGGCAGTCCCAGACGGTTTTTTACGATGACGAAGAGCACGGCATTCTTTTTGCGGCCGTCCCCGACAGCGAGGAGTTCGGCTATTTCGGGTATTTGAAGAAGATGGCGCTGACGCTGCATAATATCGTCATCATGAAAAGGGGGGAGCTGCCCTTTCACGGGGCGCTGGTCGAGTTGACCTTAAAGTCGAAGAACAAGGCGACCATTCTATTGATCGGCGACACCGGGGCGGGCAAGTCCGAAACTCTGGAGGCGCTGCGGGAAGCCGGAGATGAGGAAATCACGGACATGCATATCATCGCGGATGACATGGGGTCCGTGCGCAAGAGCAAGAAAAATGATATTGTCGGCATAGGCACGGAGATCGGCGCGTTTTTGCGGCTGGACGATTTAAAGCCCGGTTACGCCTTCGGGCAGATGGATCGGGCGATCATCATGGGCGCCAACAAGGTGAACGCCCGGATCATCATACCGGTCACGGCCTTTGAGCGGGTGATTAAGGAGCATAAGATCGGCTTTATTTTATACGCCAATAATTATGAGGAAATCGATGCCGAGCATCCCCTGATTGAGCGCATTGAAAGCCCCGAGCTGGCCTTTAATATTTTTAAGGAAGGGACGGTCATGAGCAAAGGCACGACGACCTCGACCGGGCTCGTCCACTCGTATTTTGCCAATATTTTCGGCCCTCCCCAGTACAAGGAAGCGCATGACCGGATTGCCATGAAATATTTCAAGCTCTTCTATGAAAAGAAAATATATGTGGGGCAGATGAGGACGCGGCTGGGTGTTCCCGGCTGTGAGCAGAAAGGCCCGCTCGAGGCGGCCAGAGAATTGCTCAGGATAGTCAAAAACCATTAATCGAAAGAATTCCTCACAGCTCTGCTGCGGGGAGTTTCATTAAGACGGGCTCCTAGCGCCGGGTGGCGGACGGAAGGGCATGGAGAGCAGAAAAACCCGGTGAATTGACGTTGTTGGCTCTTTCCGCCGCCCGGCGTTTAACGAGGCAGGGATTTTATGGTTTTAATTGAACTTTTTTTGGTGTTCCTGCGCATCGGCCTCTTTGCCGTCGGCGGGGCGTATTCGTTCCTGCCGCTTTTGCAAAAGGACATTGTCGAGCGCTACGGCTGGCTGACCAAAGAGGAATTCCTCGAGGTGCTCGGTGTGGTGAAAATTTTTCCCGGCGCGATCTCCATCAAATTCGCGACCTACACCGGTTTTAAAATGGCCGGATGGGCCGGGGCGGTCGTCGCCAATATCGCCAACATGCTGTCGCCGGTCCTGATGATCATCTTTGCCACCTACCTTTACAAGCATTACAGAAACGCGCCGCAGATCAAAGGCGCCTTTGAAATGATTCAGGTCGCCGTTTTTGCCATGATCATTGCCGTCGCCTTCCAGACCATTAACGTGCAGGAGCTGATCAGATGGCGCAGCCTGCTGGTGATCTGCGCGGCCTTCATTCTGTTTATGTACACCAAAGTCCATCCGGCGCTCATAATCATCGGTGCCGGCCTGCTGGGCGGGTTTTGGCTGAGATAAAAATGATATACTCCCCGGGCAGGCCCGCTGCAGTCAATTATCCTCTAATTTCAACCGGTCACGGTTAAGCGCGTTTATCTATGTTATTGGCGACCTTTTTTCTTTGCCTGCTTTTCTTTTTTGCCCTTTTCCTTTATGTTGTCTGCTTGGTCACGCCCAAAAAGCTCAAACCGGCCGCGCGGGATCTGGCCATTATAACATTGACCGTGTTTACCGGGTTTTTCTGGGCCGGCTAGGACATGCGGGATTACGGCTATAATCCGGAAAATACGGCCGACCATTTTGATGTTCAAGGCAACGATTTTATAGGCAGGGCGTTAGCGGATTACATTCAGCGGCATTCTACGCCATGATTTCTCATTTTGAGGCAGGGAAACAGGTGTTTTATCCGACCAAGCAGATGAGCGAAGAGGAAAATGGCTTTTTCCGACCCCTTTGTTGTGCTATTAAAAATATGCTATACTCTTAACGCCCTTTTTGCTAATACTTGTAACATATTGTAACATTATGTGTTAGGATTAATTACATTCCATTAATTTATTGGAGTTATACTTAACCCGGTTTCAATATCTCAAAATGACTAATAATCACAGGGCACATAAAGGGATCACGGGTATAGAATATCTGGTCCTCATTGCGGTCATTATTGGGGCCGCACTTATGTTTTTGGGGCCTCTTAGCCCCTTCCAAACAGCGTATGATGAGGTTTTGTCATCCACCAGTTCCGGGATGATGAATATGGCGGACCAGATTGCTTTATCTATGTGGGACGGCCAAGAGGTTCTTACAGTAGCGGGAGTTGAGGAAATAGCTGACAACAGCTATATCGGGGGCGGCGGTGGGGGCGGCGAAGGCAGTAGCTCTGGCAGTGGCGGCGGAGGCGGCGGTTTTGGCGGCGGTAGCGGTGGAGGCGGCGGAGGGTGGAACATTAGCGACGGCAGTGGTGCTAGCGGTAACGTGAACACCGATAATACTGGTGGTGGCGGTGATAATATTGATGATGGAAGTGGTGGTAGCACGAGCGGTGAAGATGCCACTCCTCCTCCGGATCAGGAAATTGATACGGATATTCAAACTGCAATAAATTCGTTAAACGGGACTACGACTGGACAATATTTTTATGACTTAATCATTAATAAAAAGATCAGCGTTATTTACGATAATTTTATAAAATATGGACACGAAAATGCATTGGGGCTTTGGCGGGGGCCGCAATATAATACGATATATATCAATGAATTACTGAAGGATTTGGTGGTGGCGCAAGCTATTGGTGCGATCATTGTTCATGAAGCGACGCACGCCGACTATACCTATAATCCCGAAAAGGTGATTGCGGAAACTCTAGCTCGTCATGCCGAACTTGTCAGAGATGATCTCAACATAATCAGGGATATTGAGG
>Ga0155265_1118_pt1 | contig 11111 bp, 12 predicted proteins | sample RifCSPhighO2_02_FD_106233 | JGI IMG/M metagenome (GOLD analysis project Ga0155265, IMG submission 106233) | Omnitrophica WOR_2 bacterium RIFCSPHIGHO2_02_FULL_52_10 | reverse complement strand
AAGGCGGGGCAAGGGGGAGGGAATGCAAGGAATCAGGAGCTTCCCTCACGCCGCTTTCAACCTCGCCACCGCCGCCCTCATCATTTCATCGTCGGCGAACGACTTTGACTCAACGACCTTGATCACATGCTCGTTAAAAAAAGGAAGGAAGGCATTCAAATCCATATCCCCTTCGAACGGCGCGAGGTGGTCCTTTTTGCCCTTGATCCCGTGCAGATGCACGCCGATCAAACGGTCCTTATACGTTTCCAAGAACGCCTTGTGCGGCTTGATCCCCAGCCGGCTGTTGATCTCCGCGTGGCCGACATCGTGCCAGTACCCCATCTCCCGTTCGCCGAACAGATTTAAGAAATACCCGATCTCATCGAAATCGGGAATCTCCAGCGGATAATAGCGCGTCTCCAGACCGATCGTGATTTTTTGGGACAGGCTGTAGGGGATCAATTCACGCAAACTCCTCTCGAGGGCGGCCATATACGGCCCTTTTTTTCCCGCCCTTAAGGCCAGCATGCGTTTTCGCTCCGCCTTGAACGCGGCGCTGTCTTTCTGCCCGCCGGTGTATAGATCAAATAACCCGGGAGAGCGCACATCCTCATGCTCCAGCGTCCCGGCATGGATCACCACCACCCCGGCCCCCACGCGCCGCGCGGTATCCACGGCGACCTTGGTCCACTTGACGGCCTGCCGGCGCTCCTGCTCATCCACCGCGGACAGGCGGTAATAATTGGAAAGATGGCGTTCGGAGGGCCCGTCATCGGGTGTCGGGCAAAAATTGTGGATACTGGAAACCTTCAGCCCCGTCGGCCTCAAATATTTCTCGGCTTCCTTTAACTGGTCCGCGGTGATCTTGTAACTAAGCTCGACCGCGTCGAACCCCAGATCCCTGACCTTGGCCAGCCAGTCTTTGACCTTGATCTCCGGCCCCAACCAGGAGGTCGAAATGGATAGCACTGTTTTCCTTTCTTAACGGAGGAAAAATATTTCAGCTGTCAAAATCACTGACGGCTTTCTTGACTTCCAGCTCCGCTTTCTCGATCTTGTCTTTGCAGGCCTTGATCAGCGCGACCGCTTCTTTCACGCTGTCCGACAGCTCATCGACATCGATGGTTTCGCTCTCGATCTTCTCGATGAGCTCTTCTAACTTTTTAATGGACTTGCCGTATTTCGCTTCAGCCATATATCTCCTTCACTGTCATCGTTGGACTTTTTATTTCTTGATGTTTTAATGACCGAACTCTTGATAGCGCCGTCCGAAACCTCCGTGACCAATTCGTCTTCCGCCCGCACCGCGCGGATGCTTTTGAGAATGGAGCCGTCCGGGGCCCTGGTGATGCTGAAGCCCCTCCTGAGCGTGTTGTCCGGGTGGACCATGTCCACCATTTTCCGGTAGTTCGCCACTTTTAATTTATTGTTCGCCAAAAACGTCCCGGCCGTTTTTTCGAGCGTCTTGCGCCGCTCCTGCAGATATACTCGCTGATTCTTTAACACCATCGCCGGCCTTTGCCGGATGACTTCCTGGAACCCGATGATTTTTTCGCGGTGGGCCTTCAAGTAGGCCGTGGTGCCGGCCTGCAGGGCCAGGGCGTTATCCTTCAGGCGCTGTTGCTCCGCTTCGAGCTTTGCCAGCGCTTCACGGGAAATATATTCCAATTTGGCATCCAGGTCATCGAGAAACATCTGGACGCGGGCGACCAAGAACTGTGCCACGGCCGTCGGGGTTTTCTGGTACGTGTGCGCAGCCAGATCCGTGACCGTCAAATTAATCTCATGGCCGATGCCGCTTAAAACCGGCAGCGGGCAGGCGGCGATCGCCTGCGCGATCTTCCGGCTGTCGAAACAGCTCAAGTCGGCGATGGACCCGCCGCCGCGCGTGATCACGATCACCTCCGGGCCTTCCATCCCGCCGAGTTGTTCGACACCTTGGCAAATCTCTTTTTCCGCCTTGCTCCCCTGCATCAGGGCGTTATACAGAAATACGCGGAAACCAAACCCGCTGTGGCGCAGCTCCGCGCAAAAATCATGATAGGCCGCCGAGTCATCCGAAGTCACCAAACCGATGTTCAGCGGCACCGGCGGCAGCTCCAGAAGTTTGTTCTTGTCCAGGACACCTTTCTCCTTCAGCTCCGCGATCAGCTTCTGCCGCTCCTGGGCCAGGCGGCCGAGCGTGTAGGCGGGGTCAATGCTTTCGACAATGAGCCGGACGGCGCCGTGCGGAGGGTAGAAATCGACGCTGCAGGCGAATTTCACCTCGATATCATCCCTGAGGGCAAAGGCGTTCTCGCTCTTTTTCAGGACCTCATTGATGTGCGCTTTGCGGCCGGAAAAGAGGACCAGCCCGATTTTGGCGATGATGTTCTCAGAGGCGGGGTCCTTTTCCACCAGCTCAAAAAAGATATGGTTCTTCCCCCGGTTGCGGTCATACCCCTGGATTTCGCCGCAGACCCAGACCGGCTGGGGAAAGCCGGCATGCAGGACATCCTGGATTAATTCGTTTAATTGCGAAACGCGCAGATATTCTTGAGCCATGGTAAATGCTATCTATTCTTCCTCATGAAATCCCTCAGGTCACGCATCTGTTGTTTCTGTCTTATGGAAGCAGATTGCATCCTGAGCTTGGCTTCCTGCTGCTGCGCCCTGACCCTGGCCTGGGCCTCCCGCGCGTTGGCGCGGTTTTTTTGCAGACGCAGCTCATTGTCCGTCATTTGCGTCTTCAGTTGCCTGACCTTGCTCTTGAGGTCCTGAATCGCCGCGCGCAGCCGATTTAAAAAACCCCGTTGCTGCTGGCGGGATTCCCGGATGACCTGCCGGGTCCTGGTTTTCAGCGCCTCCGTTTCGATCTTTGACTGGGCGAATCCGGACGACGCGCCGCACAATAACACGGCGGCTGACAGCAACACCCCAACGATGTGCTTGCCTTTGAGCATGTTCACCTCCCCCCCCGTTTTATCCTTGCCGTAGACCAAGGATTGATAATAATTGTAATCTTCGTCTGAATAACAGCAAAAGACCACCTGCTCAATGGCCGCCATTTTCCTTAAACACTCGGAAACCGTTTTATACGCGATCTCGGCCGCCAGTTTCTTGGGAAACCGATAGACCCCCGTGCTGATGCACGGGAACGCGATGGTTTCAATCTTGTGCTCAGCGGCGAGTTCGAGGCAGCGCCGGTAACAGTTGGCCAAAAGTTCGGGCTCGCTCTTCCGGCCGTTGCTCCAAACGGGCCCGACGGTATGAATCACGTGCCGCGCAAAGAGCTTATACCCTTTCGTGATCTTGGCATCGCCGGTGTCGCACCCGCCTAGGGTGCGGCATTCCACCAAAAGCTGTTTGCCTGCGGCGCGGTGAATGGCCCCGTCCACACCGCCGCCTCCCAAAAGGGAGGCGTTGGCCGCGTTGACAATGGCGTCCACTTCCAATTTCGTGATGTCGCCTTTGGCCACCTGAATCATGCCCGCCATGAAGAGCGTCTTCCGCCTAATCAAAAATAACCGTTTTATTGCCGTAACTGAGGATCTTCTTCTCCAGGGCCAGCCGGACCGCCCGGCTTAAAACCACCTTTTCCAGGTCTTCGCCCTTACGGACCAAGTCATCGAGAGAATCGCGGTGGCTGACCCGCACCGTGTCCTGCTCGATGATCGGCCCCTCATCTAGCGCCGGCGTCACAAAATGGCTCGTGGCCCCGATGATCTTCACTCCCTTTTTGAACGCCTGAAGATAGGGGTTCTTGCCGGCGAAGGCCGGTAAAAACGAATGGTGGATGTTGACGATGCGGTGTTCAAAGGCCGTGACAAACGGCTCCGTAAAAATCTGGTGATAGCGCGCCAGGACGAGCAGGTCGATGCCGTTTTTCTTCAAAAGCTCCATTTCCTTCTTCTCCTGTCCGCGCTTATTGCCTTTCGTGATGAGAATTTCATGGAAGGCGATGCCGTAATGCTCCGCTACCGGCCGGGCACCGGGGTGATTGCTGATGATCAACGGGATCTCGCAGTTGAGCTGGCCGTCGGCGTGCCGGTAGAGCAGGTCATGCAGGCAATGGAGGTGCCGGGAAACAAAAATCGCCACGCGCGGGCGCTGATCGCTGAAGCTGAGGTCCCAGCGCATCTTGAACTTCGCGGCAATGGGCCTGAATTTCTTCCCGATATCCTGCTTGCCGAGTTTAAAGCCGTCCAGCGACCATTCCACGCGCATGAAGAACGTGTTGCTTTGCTCATCGATGTGCTGGTCAGCGTGCACGATATTGCCGTTGTGCTCATAAATAAAGTTGGTCACGGTCGCCGTGATCCCGCGCCGGTCCGGGCTGGACAGGAGTAAGACCGCATGATTCATACTTGAGCTCCTCGATTGAAATGTTTTCTGGTGTGATGGTTTACAGGAATTTATTCTCCTTCGCAAAAATAATAGGAAAGACTTTTTTGCTTCGGAGGAATTATTCTGCCCGAGAATATTTCTGCCCTGCTCCGCCGTCGCGAAAGCTATTGGAGATGGGCTTCGCAGAGGCGAGCGAAGCCCCGCTAACAGCGGGGCGTAGCAGAATAAGGTCTTGTTCGGCCGCGGAAGTTTCCCGGCGGTTGATTTCACGCTCAATCGAGCGCGCGAAAAACCTGACCACGCCCAGGATCAGGCGCAATTGGTCAACGCTGTACTTCTGTATGCCCTCCTCGTCGACCTCCAACAAATCGTTCAGTGTTTTTAGTTGCATCACATTGCCTCCGATTGCATTGACGCGTCAGGGTTTCCCGCCCCCTTCCCGCTCTTAAAGCTTGCCATTTTAATTGTGACGTGCACGTTGTTTTTCCACGGCCAAAGCATGGCGACCACGGACACGCCGCCGATTTTTTTGTGGTACAAGATCTGGTCCTCCAGGATGCCGCCGAATTTCACCGTCAACGCGAAAGCCTCCTGCGTTGTTTTCTCGCCTTTGGGCTTGACCGCGGGTCCCAAAAGATCGGAGAGGATCCTGTTCCACTTGCCGAGGTCTTCGGCGTAAATGACCCATTCCTCGTAGCCGGGCGAGCTCGTGCGCTTCTCGTTCACCCTTAAATGGCAGAACTGCGCGGTCAGCTGTTTTAAATTCATGCCTCTCCGTTGTGCGCGCAGCCGGCCGGATGCGACGCCATGAAGGTCGTGACACTTTCGTCCAGCAGGATATGCCTGAGCAATATCGGCCTTTTCAGCACAATGCCTTCAAAAGTCGTGCACCGGCTCAACGCCACGTAGATCTGGCCGTGGGCGAATGTCCCGCTGCCCACATCGATGATCACGTTGGTGAATGTCTTGCCCTGGCTTTTATGGATCGTCACCGCCCAGGCCAGCCGCAGCGGATACTGGGTAAACGACCCCACCGGCCGGGACTCCAGCGTTGCGGTATCCTCGTTGTAATAAAAACGGAACATCTCCCATGTGAAGGGTGCCACCTCGACCGTGCCGCCATCCGCCAGCTCCACAACGACGATTTTACCGTCATCGGCAAAACTCAGGATCTTTCCGATGCTGCCGTTGCGCCAGCGCCCGCCGGGTTCATTGTTCAAAAGCATCACCTGCGCGCCGGCCTTCAACTCCAAGACCTGCTGGGTCGGGAGGGTTTTCGACTCAAAGTCGCCGGTCACGGTCCCCTCATACAGAAACGAGTCGCCGGGCAGCTCCTTGAGCCTGGCGCGGTTGATTGTGTCCGCCATGGCATTGGTCGTCGTTAAATAAATATAAAGGTCATTTCCCCCGGGCCGAAAATAGGGCAAGTATCTTTGATTCAAGGCCTTCAAATGCTGCGGCGTGGCCGTGCGGTCGCGGATCGCCCCCAGCAGCCTGATAAAATCCTCCTCTTTCTGGCGGTAAATTTTCTTTAATTCGATGGTTTCGATCCTGTAGGGGTGGTTGGCCCCGCCGTTGAGCTCCCTGTAAATCTTCGAGTCAAAGAAATAGGGGCTGGCATAAATGTCCTCAAAGAGGCTTTGCTCGTCCGCGGTCACCACGGGAGGAAGCTGAAAGAGGTCCCCGATCAGCACCATTTGCACCCCGCCGAACGGGACCATTTTTTTAGGGCCGTGCAGCCGCAGGAACAGGTCAATGCAATCGAGCAGGTCCGACCGCACCATGGAAACCTCGTCAATGATCAGCGTGTCCAGACATGCATAGAGCTTTTTCTGGGCCCGGCGCAGCCGGATGCGGCGCACGCTGTCCACAGTGACGTCCGGTTTAAAGCAGAAAAACGAGTGGATGGTCTGGCCTTTGACGTTCACGGCCGCCACACCGGTGGGGGCCAAAACAACGACATTTTTCAGCGTGTGGCCGCGGAAATACTCCAGCAGCGTTGACTTGCCCGTCCCGGCCTTGCCCGTGATGAACACGTTGCGCGACGTGTTTTCCAGGAAGTCATACGCCAGGGCGAATTCCCGGTTGAAATCGATGTCCCTGCCGGCCGCGGGTTCGGCAAGTTTATTCATCCGCTTTTCCCGGTTTAAAATTCAGCGCCACAGAGTTGATGCAAAACCTCTTTTGGGTCAGCGGCGGGCCGTCGTCAAAAACATGGCCAAGATGGGCGCCGCAGCGCGGGCAATGCGCTTCCACGCGCTTCGTGAAGAATGAACGGTCTTCACTGTACCCCATATTTTCTTCGGCAATCGGTTGCCAGAAACTCGGCCAGCCCGTCCCCGAATCGTATTTGGCCTCGGAGCGGAACAGGTCTGTCCCGCAGGCCACACAGGTATACACCCCGGTTTTCTTATTCTTCAGCAACGCGCCCGTAAACGGGCGCTCCGTGCCGTGCTTCCGGGTGACGTGAAACTGTTCGCCGGTAAGCTGAGCGCGCCACTGCGCATCGTCTTTGGCGATCGTCTCCACTTCCTCATACGTCCCGCTGTCCGCATTATAAATTTTAATGGTCTTACCCTCCTCACTCCCCGCCGCGCCCGGCTGTCCCCGGGACAGGAGCGTCACAAAAATCCCTGCCAGCATCAATGTGATCCCTAAATATTTTTTCATGCCGAGGCTCAAATCACCCGGTCATTGCCGCCGTCAATCGGGACCTGCGCTCCGGTCGTTTTCGCAAATACCGGGCCGGCCATCGCGCACACCATTTGGGCGACATCGGACGAGGTAATCTCGGTCCTTAGTATATTACTTTTTTTATATTCTTCAACGCTCATTCCGTATTGCCGCGCCCGGGACGCCAGAACGTCCGGCGTCCATATCGCCGTGTCAAAGACCTGGTTGGGATGGACCACATTGACGCGGATCCCCCGCGGCCCAAGCTCCAGCGCGGCGACGCGGGCCAGCTGCGTCAATCCCGCCTTGGCGACCGAATACGCGGAGGCCCCCGGTCCCGGGGCGGGCACGTTCTTGGAGGCCACGATGACCACTGCCGGATCTATTCCCAGCGCCAAAAACGGAATGCATTGTTTGAGCAAACGCTGATGGCTGGATAAATTGACGTCGAGGCTGCGCCCCCACGTGTCCGGCGGAACGTCCTCGATGGCTTCCCCCGCGGGGAAGATCCCGGCGTTGCTGACTAAAATGTCCAGCCCGCCGAACCGGGTAATGACCGATTCAACGGCGCGCTTGACCTCTTCTTCATTCGTGACGTCGCAGATGCCGCCGTAGATGCCGCTTTGCGTGAACATGTGCTCTATGCCGGGATTAATATCCAAAGCACAGACGGCGGCGCCTTGCGCATGCAGGGTCAGCGCGCAGGCCTTGCCGATGCCGCTGGCCGCGCCCGTGACCACCGCGACCTTCCCTTGGAAAACGGGCCGCGCGCCTCCTTGTTTGATTTTTGCCTGCTCCAATTCCCAGTATTCTACGTCGAATATATCTTTCTCCGGCAGGGCCTGCCAACGGTCCAAACCTTCCGCCGCCTGAATCGCCCAGAGGGTGTGGTCAATGATATCCGAGATGATTTCGGTTTCCTTTACCGTCCCGCCGAAAACAACCGTCCCGCGCCCGGGCCAGACCGCCCAGCGCGGCGCCCGGTCCAGACAGGTCAGCGCGCTGCCATTGGCGTTGCGCTTGAAATACTCCTCATACGCCGCGCCGTAGCGCTCGACATCTTCCTCCATATTCCCGCGGAGAATGACCGGCGTGCGTTTGGTGCGGATCACGTGGTCCGGCGTCAGCGGCCCGCGCGTGGCCTTCGATTCCACAGCGCCGTCATTGGCGAATTCCAAATCCTGCCTGGAGGCCTTCAGCCTGGCCAGGACGGGGAGCCCCCGTTTGGCCGAAACCGCTTTGCGCAGCCGGGCCAATTCCAAGAGCGTCGTCCGCGGATCCTGTTGGGGTGATTCTTTCTTGTGTGGTTTGATCAGATGGTGCAGGCCGCTGAATACTTCCCTGAATTTTCCTGAAATATCCGCAAGACCTTTGCGCGGCGCATGGCCGGGAACCGCGATCCCCCTTTTAACAAAAAAATCTTCCGCTTGCGTGACAAGCCGGACCATGCGCTCGTAGCTTGTCCGGCCGTCGTCAGCGAACGTGAAAACGCCGTGGTTCATCAGGATAATGCCTTCCAGGCGCTTCCAATCTATACCCCTGGTCATCTCATAGACTTTTTTGGCAAGGATAAAACCGGGCATGACGTAGGGAACGGTGAGAACACGGTCGCCGTAAATGTCTCGGATATAGTCACTGCCGCGCTCCGTGTTGGTCACGGCCACGACCGCGTCGGCATGGGTATGGTCGACAAAAACAAACGGGATAATCGCGTGGAGAACCGCTTCAACGGAAGGATTCGGCGCGCCGGGATCGGTCATCGCCGTTCTCAACAGGCGGACCATCTCTGTATCGCTCAAGCCGCTCAGCCCGGCCATCTTCAGGAGCACGCTCATTTTAACGGGGGCAAAGCCGGCTTTTTCAATGGCCGCGAGGTCCCCGCCGCTTCCCTTCACATACAGAAGCTCCTCGCTTTCGCCGAAGATATTTGTTTCGCGCAGCTTGACCGACGTGTTGCCCCCGCCGTGCAGGACCAGCGCGGGTTCGCGCCCCAGCAATCGCGACGTGCATACCCTTATGGAAAGCGGATCGCTGCCGAACGCGGACGCCTCTTCATCATTCCATAAACTGTTCACCGGATGTTCTCCCCCGTCCCCCGCGCGAAAAATCTACTTGGACTCTTTTCTGTATTTTCCGCCCATCAGCAATTTGTAATTCCCGAACACGGACTCCAGGACGCTGCTCCAGTCGATTTTATATTCCTCATCATAATAAATCGAATCTGGAACGGGTTCCCCGTTGACCGTGGATAGTAAAATTCCGGCAAGGTATTGGATCTTTTCATTCTTGTCTTTGATCTCTTCGGGAGGTTTGCTGGGGGAACACCACTTGACGGTGCCCTGCATCAGGATGGGTTTGTTGGAACTGGGCAGGTACAACTCCAGCCGCAGATCATCGCCCTTTTTTAACGCATGGTCGGAAATGAGGCAGATGCCTTCCACGCTGATGTTCCGGCTGATGGCCGTGTATTTCCCGGGAAGCGGCTTTTTCTTTTTCTTGTCAATGACTTCGTAGTGGACCTTGGTCTGCAGATCATAGGAGAAATCAAAATAAATCTTAACTTCGGTGTTATAACGCTTGTACTTCCTCCGCTCCTGATTTTGCTCTTCCATGCGTCATCCTCCCCCGATACGAAATTGATTTGATGGACAGATAAAGAAAAACTTCGGCGCGCCTGCCCGAAGCTCTATGAAACTCCACCCGTTCCGCCGTCCCGCTCGCAAGCCGGCTCTTCGACTATCGCTGAGGATTTCCCGGAAGTGCCGCGAGCGCAGCCGATGGAAACGCCAGCCCAATCCCGGGAGTTCATGCCGGATCTGGTGTTGGACGAACCGGCTGGAATCATATTCTTTTTTGAGAACGGTGCCTTTTGAGGGACCGGCCGCTGGGCCGGGTATTATATTGAACCTGCCCTTTGTCCATAAATCTTACCGCTGCCAAAACACATGCCCCGGATTCTTTGCGCTCGACACGGACCACCTCACCGCAACCCTTGAACACATCCAGGACCCCGGACATAACGACATGGATGTCCAAAATATCGCCCTTGACATACTCCCGGTCCGTATAAAAGGAAAGGCCTTCCGGGCTCATATCCTGCGTTGTGGACAGCAGCCAGTCATGATCTGCGTCTTTTCTCTGACTTTTAACCAGCCGGTATTGAATGCTCAACACCCGCTTGGCCCGCATATGCCCGCGGCGTTCTTGTACAACCTGTTTTACCATAACTTATTCCTGTCAAATATCTTTGGGGTCTCTGTAGGGCATCCCAAATGTGTCCGCAACTTCCTTGATGACAAGTTCCCCCTGAATCATGTTTGCGGCCCGATGGAGGGGAAAATACCTGCGGATGCCTTCCTTGTAACCGTTGTCCGCCAACAATAGGATATATGGTAAGGTGGCATTCGTCAAGGCATAAGTACTGGTTCGGGCCACCGCCCCCGGCATATTGGTCACGCAATAATGGACAATCCCGTCCACCACGTAAACCGGGTCCTGATGGGTGGTCGGCCGGCTGGTTTCGGCAGAGCCACCCTGGTCAATGGCCACATCGACAATGACCGCTCCGGGCTTCATGGAGCGCAGCATGGCCCTGTCAATCAGGCAGGGTGCCTTAGCCCCGCGGATTAATACGCTGCTGATGACCAGGTCCGCTTTGGTCACCGCTTCCCTGACGGAATGGCGGTTGCTGGCCAGGGTGTGCACGTTCGCCGGCATGATTTCATCCATGTACCGCAGCCGGGTGAGATTGATATCCAGGACCGTGACATTCGCCCCTAACCCGGCCGCCATCTTGCAGGCATTGGAACCCACGACACCGGCCCCGAGGATGACAACCTCAGCGGGGCTGACCCCGGGAACGCCTCCCAGCATGATCCCGCGCCCTTTCATCGGCTCCTCAAGGTATTTCGCCCCCTCATGAACCGCCATGCGGCCGGCCACTTCGCTCATTGGGGTCAAACAGGGCAATTCCCCGCTTTCCAGCTGGAGCGTTTCATAGGCAAAGGCTATGATTTTGGATTGAAGCATAGCCTCGGTCAGTTCACGGCTGGCGGCAAAATGAAAATACGTGAACACAATCAACCACGGCCGCAGCAAAGCAAATTCTTCCCTTTGAGGCTCCTTGATCT
>Ga0155265_1124_pt1 | contig 11117 bp, 12 predicted proteins | sample RifCSPhighO2_02_FD_106233 | JGI IMG/M metagenome (GOLD analysis project Ga0155265, IMG submission 106233) | Omnitrophica WOR_2 bacterium RIFCSPHIGHO2_02_FULL_52_10 | reverse complement strand
GGATGTTGCGTAATCAAATGCCTTATCAGGGAAGGCGCCATGTCCCCCGTATTGTCCCAGCCGATATGCTGCCAGACTATCCGGGCGTTGCGGTCATGCGCAAGGAGCGTTTCCAGGGCTGGAATCGTTGGTTCAAGTGTTGAAGGATTTTTGCTGCACGTTTGCAGCAGATTTTCTGGCATCGGCCGTGAACGGGTTACGGCTTCCATATGTAGGTCGATAGGGACATCATGCTCCGCGGCGATATCGGCCAGCAGCAAAAACAGCGGATGATCCGCCGGGGCGAGTTGAAACGAATGCGTTGGGCCCAAACAGAGATGATACGAAAGCATCTCTCCGAACCCCACCGCCCCGTCGGCTAAAATGCTTTCGGCGACAGCGCGAAAACGTCCGCGGTCCGCATCCGTCACGGCGTCGGCGTCGATTTTTTGAAGATAGGGCGACAGGCGGGCGCCGCCGGCTATTAATTTCAACCGCTCCGGATATCTGCGGGTTACGCTGAGGAATTTTTGGTATTCCTCATCCGGATCGGAATTATGTCCGGGGACAACCACAACCAGCGCTTGGGCAACCTTGTAGCGATCCATCTGATAGAACAGTCCGCTAACCGCTTGGTCCAAACCTTGCGATTCACTGCCGCGATTCTCCCCCATTTTCGGGCCGCGTTTTCTTGGAAAAAATGGCCCGCGGGGTTTGCGGGACGGTGATTTTTGGGGCCCGAGTGCCGAGCCTTCTAGGGTATTCCCCCGCAAGTGGACATGCGTATCAATATACACGGAATTTTCGGCAGCATAGGCGATATGAATGGTAAATACAAGAAGAAATACAGCAGTGATTGTTTTGAACAAACATTTTAATCTGGCCAGCATGCTTGACCCGGTGGATGGTTTATCGTGTGTAACCGTATTGGGTGTAGTCAATGTCGAGGGATTCCATGTCGGTTTTCATCGGCCCGTGAAAACCGAACGGTGTTTCGCTGAAAAAGGCATCCACCATGTCCTTTTCCTGAACTTCGCGGCGGCCGTTTTCCAAGGCGAGTTTCTCCGCCTTTTGCGAAACCTTTTTTTGGGCGATGCTCCGCAGGACCGCAGGAATTTTCTCGAGCATGAGCTCAAATTTCTCCCGCGCGTCTTTTTCCCAGGCCATCGTCATGGCGCCTGTCGTTGCTTCTGCTCCAGGGCGTCTAACCGCCGGAGGATTTGTTGAAGGTATTCAATGATGACCGCGTGGGTAAACTGGGCGTCAATGCCCACCGCGGCATTTTCCGATTGAATCCGCTGGATAACCGAGGATAACTCCGCTTTCGATTTGGTTAAGGGGTCCCGGCCTTGCATCATGCTTCGCTGCTCCAATTATGCTGACCGTCATCCAGGGCATATTCCCTGAGGTCCTCCAGGTTAAGGACTTCCAGGGCCGATTCGTGGGTGGCAGATAGGATGACTTGAGGCGCGGCCCCCGCCTCGAAGGCTTCCTGCCACCGCAAGGCGCACAGGCACCACTGGTCACCCGGGATCAATCCGGGAAAATCCATTTCGGGCTGTGGCGTGGACAGGTCATTGCCGGCTTCCCGTGAAAATTCCAGAAATTCTTCAGTGACTTTCACGCAGACCGTGTGGCGCCCGATATCTTCCGCGCAGGTCCGGCAGTACCCGTCCCTGAAAAATCCCGTCATCGGAAATCTGCAGCAAGTCTGCAGCTCGTCCCCCAACACATTCCGCTCTTTCGTCATAAATTCCGTCCTATAGTTGAATAAAATTGTAGCGGATAATCCGCGCTAACCAAGATACCTTTATACCAAAAGAACCGTGTTTATGCAATGAATCTATCGTACCGTGATCACCGGCTGTGAAGCGTCCCGGACAACCGCGGTCAGGCTGTCCGTAGATCGGCTGCACGACGTTCGGCTGTTGTCCTCCACCGTTAAGGTCACGAGAAAGGTGTTGCTGCGGGCGTAAACATGCGTAACCTGTCTTCCCTGCTGTTTGCTCCCATCGCCGAAATCCCAGAGATAGGTCAATTGATCACCATCCGGATCCCGCGATTCTCCGGCAGAAAACAAGATATCCTTACCAACATGATCGGCAGCGTCCTTGCCGGCATCCGCCTCCGGCGGCGTGTTGATATCCAGGTTCATATAGGCGGTTGCCGTTGAGCACGGCGAACCCTTTTGATCGTCAACGACGAGGCTCACGCGGTATGCCCCACCCAGCGCGTAGGCATGTTTGACCGAAGAGCCGCTTTGTGACGACGCGCCATCCCCAAAGTTCCAGTAGTATTTCAACGCGGCACCGTCAGAGGCCTGGGCCGGTGCGGCATCGAAAAACACTTCCTCGCCTGCGCAGGCAGTTTCCGGACCACGGATTGATACCTCCGGCGGTGAATTGACATGGATCTGCCGCGTGTCCCGTGAAGAGGGACAGTTACCGTTAAACTTGCTTTCAAGCGTCAACACAGCCTCAAAAGTGCCTGGACGGTCATAGCGGTGGGTTGCCTGTAAGCCATCGGCTGTTGTCCCGTCACCGAATGACCATCGGGCGAGGGCGGCCCCTGGTTTATGCACGTATGAGTTTGAGCCGTTAAAGGAAACTTTCTCTCCAAGGCAGACGGAAGCATCTTCCCCGGTTCTGGCAATGGGAGCTTCGTTAAGCCGGATAGAAATGAAATCGGCATCCATGGAGCATTGTAAGCCCGTGGTATCCGAAACGACCAAAGTGGCCTCGTAATTACCCGCACGGCGATAGCGGTGGGTTACCTGCCTGCCCTTCCCCTTAAGGCCGTCCCCGAAATCCCAAAAAAAGGCCAGGGAATCGCTGTTGGCATCGGTTGAGCGCGATGCGTCAAATTCAATGAGAAGGTCATCCTCGCTTTTTACGCATTTAAGGAGGACATCATCGCCTGCCTCGGCCGTCGGCGGAGCGTTGACGTAAATGGTTTTTTGGGCCGTTTGCCAGCTGCACTGGCCCTGGGTCTGGTCATCAACGGTCAGGGTAACCGTATATTCCCCCGCGCTTGAAAATGTCTTTTTAGCGACCTGGCTACCCTCCCGGGCCGTTCCATCGCCAAAGTCCCAAAAATAACGCAAATCCCTGTTTCTTGTGGAGCTGCTGCCGGTGGCATCGAAAAACAGCGATTTATGGACGCACGCATAATCACCGCTGGTGAACGACACCTTCGGAGGCACAAGGGCACGGACGACTTTAGTGGCCGTGGAGATAGTTCCGGTTCCGGAGGGGTTATCCGTTAGTGAAAGACGGACAGTATATTCTCCAGGAAGCCGGTAAACATGGGTTACAACAGGTTCCGCGCTCGTGGTCCCATCCCCCAGGTCCCAGAAATATGCGACGTTGTTTTCATCAACAATCCGGGACCGCGAGGCGTCAAAGGTGAATTTATTGCATTGTGGGCTGGTTAAAGGAGTCGGTTGGTTGAATTCGGCGTGAACGGCCGAAGCGGTAATTGCCGAAAATAAAAGTATACCGGCAAAAATAGAAAAGTTTCGGGACACGATTGATATTGTCAATCTCATGGTGAGTATTTGAGACGTAAGTTGCCGGGGCATATTGGAGGCTAATTTTCAACCAGAACGGCGCCGGTGGAAATGGAAAAGCTCCCGCTGCCTAAGCCTTGGCTGGCGGGATAGGCGACGATGGTATACGTGGACGGCGTAATGTTGCTGGTAAACGTAAATCCATTATAGGGGCCGGCAAAATAATCAATGTGCAAATAAGGCGGCGACACGGACAGAAGGCTGGTCGTATCCGGTGGATATTCATTGTTGACCGTGGCGTAGGTTTCCAAAGCGGTGGCAATCGACTTCAGGGCGGCCTTGGCCGAGGCATCGTGGGCTTCCACCCTCGCCCTGAGCAGGTTGGGGATGGCGATCGTCGCCAGCAGGGCAATGACAAGGACCACAATCATCATTTCGACCAGCGAGAAAGCTTCGTCCTTTTTGATCATTTTTTCCAACCTGTTCATGGCATGCACCTTAAAGATGTTCGATAGTATTAAATGTATTCTAATTTAGTTTGTTCCGGATTTCAATGCCGCTCTCCTTTATTCTCCGTATGAGTTCTTTCTTCCAGGAATCGTGGTCATCCAGCGGCGTATAAATAACATCGAAATGCTCCGTGGGCCACCGGAAACTCCGCTGGTCGTAATACAGCGCGAAGACATGGTTTCTGCCCAACTTTCCTATCCAGTAACCGAGATGGAATACGACTTGCTGGGTCGCGTAGAGCAAGGCGTCCTTCGGCTTGCCTTTCTTCGGATAAACCCAGTCGTCCGCGGAAAGGATCGCGATGACAAAGGAGATGCCAGGGTTTTCCGTCAGGAATTGGGCCAGGGGTTTTTTTAGGTTGCTTTTGTCCTGCATGACGACCGGGTCAATTCCCAGCTCACGGATTAAAGACACAACCTGCCGGTTCATGATGTGGTCTTTGCCGTAAGTAATGCAGACGCGGCCCCCTCCCAGAGCCGGATCCTGGGGAGCTTTTAATTTCTCTCGATCGGGAGTTTGCTCTTGAGTGTCTGCATCCGTGTTCTCGGAGTTTGGGGTAGGTGTGCTCATGGATGGCCGTTCAAGTCGGCGACCAGGGTTTGCCCCTTCGCCCGTTCAATTTTTACGTTGAGAAAACAGTTTTTGAGATTTTGGTCTGATCGTGCATGAACGCGGCAATAGTTGCCGGTCAACCCTGTCCAGCTTCCTTCTTTACGCTGCTCAAAGAGGACGGTTTGACAGGTCCCGGCCTGGGAATTCAAAAATAAAGCGCGCTTGCGCAAACTCATGGCTCGCAAGGCCTGGCTGCGCAGCGCGGTGGTTTGATGGGAAACCTCATCGGCGAATGTCCGGCTTTTTGCCATCTGTCGCCTGGAATAGCTAAAAACGTGGGCGTAATCCAGCGGCCATTCCTTTAAAGCGTTCAACGCATCCAGGAATTGCTGTTCGGTTTCTCCTGGAAAACCGGTAATGATGTCGGTCCCGATGCAGATGCCGGGGACAGTCGCCTTGGCCTTCCGGATATATCCCAAAAACTCTTGCGGGGTATACTTTCGCTTCATGCGCTTGAGAATCTGGGCATTGGCGCTTTGCAGAGGAATATGCAGGTGGGGACAAAGTTTATTTTTTCCCGCCATCCTTTGAATGAGGCCGTCGGGAACGGTAGTCGGTTCAATGGATGAAACACGGATACGGACTATTCCTTCGACATGTTCCAAACGGTCAATGACGTCCAAGATTGTCTTTCCGCTGTTGTCGTAGGTGCCCACGTTGATGCCCGTAATGACCAGTTCCTTATATCCTGCCGCCGCGAGCGCGCGGGCTTCCAGCAGGATGTCCTCGAATTTACGGCTTCGGCCGCGGCCGCGCGCATACGGAATTTCGCAAAAGGAGCAGAAAAAGTCGCAGCCGTCCTGAATCTTGATGTTGGCGCGCGTGTGCCGGTGGTCGATGCCGGCAACGGGAACGGTGAAGTCGCCGCGGGGAATGGTGGGCGTGATCACCCATGCCGGGCCTGAACCATCATCTTCCCTGAGCAGTTCCAGGACATCCATTTTGCGCGCGTTGCCGATCACCCAGCGGACGTTGGGCAATCCGGCAAGCTTCGCTTTTTGGATTTGTGCCTGGCAGCCGATGAGGGCAATGCGCGCGCGCGGATTAAGGCGGTTGATTCTGTTGACTAGCTTGCGGGTATCGGCGTCCCCATGGGCGGTGACGGTGCAGGTGTTCACCACGACGACATCCGCCGGTTGGCTGACATCCACGACACGGATTCCTCCCGCTTCAAAGGTGCGCTGAATGACCGCCGTCTCGCTTTGGTTTAACCGGCAGCCGAAGGTGTAAAAGGATACGGAACGTATGTTCATTAAGATCTGATATTCAGAAATAAAGTAAACCAGCCGATCAGGAAACAAACTCCCCCCAGCGGGGCCACAAACCCCAGCCAGCGGACCTGCGTTACGGCGTAAATGTACAGCGATCCGGAAAAAAGAATGATCCCGGCGGTCAGGAATATTCCGGCGTGGTTTATCTTCGGGTTGTTCAACTGGACCGCCAACCATGCCACGGCGAACAGCCCCAGGGCGTGAATCATGTGATAAAATACGGCGGTTTTAAAAACATCGTTATGGTAATCCGTCATTTTGCCCTTCAGGGCGTGGGAACCGAAAGCCCCCAAGGCAACGGCCAGGCACATCAAGAGGCTGGCGATTTTTGACCAGTACATAATCAATCCTTTTCGCTTGGTTGACGGATATTTTGTTCCAGCCATTCTATGGCTTTTTTAAACCCCGCGCAAGTGACTTTTATGCGCATGTCAAAAAGCGCGTAGGACGTCTGTCCCTGTTTATGGTAGGTTTCGATAAGCTCCAAGTTTTTCGACAGCGAGGGATCGGTTAAGCGCTCATCCTCCTTAATCGGCTTATCTGTGAATTCCTCCGGCCGGAGGATCAATTCCGTCCGTTTGTATGTGCCATCGGCCTGCCGCGCCGAGCATAATAATTTTGCGGGACGGGTGAGCGGAAAGGCCAGCGTCCCTTCTAACCCGTTACGGACAATGATGCTGCCCGGAAACCCGGCGCGCTCGCAGATGGTCAGCATTTTCTCCCCGTACGGCGGATGAAACGCGGAGGAAATGTGGATATGGGCGTTGAACGGATTGAGGAAACGCTCTAGCGTTGACAAAAACGGCCGTTTGATGGTCTGGTGCCGCCGCTCAACCCATTGGTCGATGGGAGGGGAAAGGTTTTGCTGGTTGACGAACCAGCCGTACGCAGGAGCTTCGTCAGCCAGCGCGCTGCTCGACAATAAAAAACGTCCCCGCAGCGCCTTGGCGAGGTCCAATAAATTGTTGCCGAATTTCGGCCCGCTGTTTCTTCCGGTGTGGCTGACCACACGGTAATTGAGACGCTGGATGAATTGGGCAATCAACGGTGTAATCATGTTGGAATGATCCACCCCGTCAAACGGTTCAGCTAATTGAACGATTGCGGGGCCTTTCGGAATCGGTATCCGGAAAGGGGCTTCAAGCGTTTTATGCATGCTCCGCAGCAGACCCTCGTATTCATCTACCGTTTCATAGCGGACGCGCAAAATGCTTGCCGCCATCCCCCGCGCCCCTTCGCCGGTTTGATCGGAAAAAAGAAAATCCCCCAGATCTTCCGCCTCCCGGACATTGAGCGTATCCCCTTGCAACAGGCGAGCGCAAAAGGTTTTCACGGAATCCGGCGCGTCACCGGCCAGGGCTTCGGCCAGCCGGCTGGGATTACCGAGCGTTCCCGGGGCAAAGGCCTCGTCCAGTTTCATCTCATCGCTGGAAACCCCTTTGATCACAAGCGCGCCGAAAAATGCCCCTTGGGCGATGGCCGGGACTTTTCCCGAACGTAAATCAGCCAGGATGTCCTCGATCAAAGACGGTTCCAGGGACTTGCTCCCCCTTTTGCCGATGCCGACGCATTTAATGCCCCTGGCAATGGCGGAATCGTTTTGTGTTAGGGGTGTGTGCATGGTACACGACTAAACGGGCAGAAACGGATTGCAAATACGCTTTGACTTTGGAAAACTGTTTTGCTACTCTTTAAGTAAATATAACTCATAGTATAAAGCATTTTTAGAGTTTGTAAAATTTTAAAATAAAATGAACATCGGCACATTAACATTCGAACGCCCCCTGGCCTTAGCCCCCATGGAGGATGTCACGGATACCGCGTTCCGCCTTATGTGCAAGCGCATGGGGGCGGACATTGTCTATACCGAATTCACCAGCAGCGAGGCGATTATCCGCGATATCCCCAAGGCCATACGCAAAATTACGGTGACGGAAGAGGAGCGCCCCGTGGCGATTCAAATTTTCGGCGGTGTTGAGGCATCAATGGAAGCAGCCGCCCGCAAGGCCGAATCCCTGAATCCGGACTTTATCGATATCAATTGCGGCTGCTGGGTGAAAAACCATGTCGCGCGCGGCGAAGGCGCCGCTTTGCTTAAGGACCTTTCCCTGTTCGAAAAAATCGTTCAATCGACCGTGAGGGCCACCCATCTGCCGGTTACCGTTAAAACAAGATTGGGATGGGATGAGCGCAGCATTGTGATCCTGGATGTGGCAAAAATGGTCGAGCAGGCCGGCGCGCAGGCCCTGACCGTGCATTGCCGCACGCGCAGCCAGGCGCACAGCGGGCAGGCGGATTGGAGCTGGCTGGAAAAGATCAAAAAAGCCACGTCCCTTCCGTTAATCGGCAACGGCGATATCATGACACCGGAGGATGTCAAGCGCATGTTTGAGACCGGCTGTGACGGGGTGATGATCGGCCGCGGGGCCATCACCAATCCGTGGATATTCCGCCATGCCAAATATTTTCTTGAAACGGGCCGGCGCCTGCCCGAGCCGACCATGCTCGAAAGAATTGAATTGTGCATCGAGCATTTGAAGTTATCCGTTGAGCAAAACGGGATTCGCCATGGCGTAATCCCTTTCCGCAAATATTATGCCGGCTATCTCAAAGGACTGCCGAATGTCGCTAAGTTGCGCTCGGAACTCATGCGGCTTGTGGACATGGACAAAATTATCGATTGCCTCAGACAATTTTGCCGCATGCAGCCGAATACCCATTGGCGTTAATTGCGGACGATTAACTATGTTTATAACCCGCCTGCTATTCAAGCCGCTTGTCAGGATCATTTTTACGGTCGGCTTCGTGTTGCTTTTATCCCGCCCCGGCTGGCCGACGACACTGGAACTGCGCACCGGCCAAGTCGTTACCGGTACGGTTATCTCGAAAGATGAAGATTCCTATAAAATTGACACCGGCATAGGATTTCCGGTCACGTATTTCATCGATGAGATCAAGGCCATTGATGGGGAGCCGGTTTCGCCGCCTGCCCCCGATGTCCAGGAAGACGAAGCATTGCCAGAACCTGCCGAAATCAAAAGTGAAGATACGGATATCTCTCCCCAACCGCAACAGCCTGCCGGTGATGAACTGGAAAATGTCATTGAGGCTGAGCCGGCTCCAACGCCGATGTCTCCCGAGAATACCGAAACAGAAACGGAAGCCGCCGGAATCGCCCCTGATGAAGAAATCCAGGACACGGTTCAATTGGAAGATTTTGTGATTGAGGAAACGGAACCGGCGGAAAAGGCAAGGCCCATGGCACAAGTTATCGCGGATGAGATCAATCAAATGATGATTAAAAATAATACTGCGACTGTTCAAGATGAGCCTGTGCTGAGGAACGGCCCGGCAACGAATTTGCTCGAAGAACCGGTAAAAGATGTCTCTGAAATTGAGTCCGGGACTCCTCAGAAGGAGCATCCCTCCCCTTTTGGGCCGACGATTAAACCGCGGGAAGCTCAGGAAGCGGCCAGTGACCTTGCTACTGGCAGGCGCGAGGAACATCAGTTGATTGCCAAGATTATGGAGGCGGGTCCCGAGGCCGGGCGTGCCGCAGCCCTTTCCTCCGTAACCGATGGCCGCAATTCCAATGCGATTTTTCGGGCCCTTGATAATTATGTCCACATGCAAAAGCTGCGCCTGCATTTTGCAAAGACTAATTTCCAGAACAAACTGCTGTATATAAAGGAGCGGCTTTATCAGTTTCCGCTGCATGTGCGCAAGGATGTCCTCGTGGTCATCCTCTGCACTTTTACGGTCATGTATATTGTTGTCTGCTATCCGCTCATGAATATCGCCCGTAAATTGGGAAAAAAACACAGCTGGCTTGTCTGGATCCCCTTTGTGCAGCTGATCTATTTCATTTATATTGCTGGAAAACCGTTGTGGTGGACCGTTTTTTGGGCGGTTCCTGGCGTGAATTATTTCATGCTGCTTTTACTGTTTGTCGATATACTCAAAGCGATGAAAAAGTCATTCTGGCTGATTGTTTTGATTATTATTCCTGGCGTTAATATCCTCGCGCTTTGGTATTTGGCTATACCGCGAGAACTTAAACTCAAAAATCCGTAAAGGGAATGATTATCCGTGCGCCCCATGGTTTCTCTTAAAATAGCCGGTAAAGTCGGGTTGCTCCATGAAACATTATGATGTTATTGTCATCGGCTCCGGCGGGGCCTCGAAAATCACCTCCCCGGCCGCCCGCCTCGGCAAAAAGGTCGCGTGCATCGAGAAAGACGCCTTGGGCGGGACTTGCCTGAACCGTGGATGTATCCCTTCCAAGATGCTCATCCATCCGGCGGATGTTGCCGCCCAAATCAAGTCCGCCAGAAAATTTGATATAACGGTGGATACGCATTTCAAGGTGGATTTCAACCGCCTGGTGACCCGCATTTCCGACACGGTGGACAGTGAATCCGCGGGCATCGTGGCGGGATACAACCGCAATCCGAATATTGATTACTACCCAGGGGCCGCAAAATTTGTTTCCGACAAGGTCGTGGAAGTCAATCATGAGCGGCTGACGGCGCCTGTTATTGTTATCGGTGTCGGCGCCCGGCCCCAGATTCCGACCATTCCGGGATTGGCCGGAACACCCTACATGACCAGCACCGATGCGCTGCGTCGGCGGGACCTTCCTAAAAAGATGATCGTCATCGGCGCCAGCTATATTGCCGCTGAATTGGGCCACGCGTATGGGGCCCTGGGGACGGAAACGCATTTTCTGGTGCGCAGCCGCCTTTTGCGCCGTGAAGACCGCCAAGTGTCGGAGGAATTCACCAAGGTGTTTGCGCAACAGTACCCCGTGCATATCGGAGCTGTGCCGATCAACGTGAATTACCAGAACAGTCAATTCACAGTTACCTATCAAAACAACGGCCGTCAGGACATGATGACCGCCGATGCCCTGCTTATTGCCACCGGTGTTGTTTCCAACGCGGATACGCTGGCCCTGGAAAATACGGTCATTGAGCTGGATGATCATAATTTTGTCAAAGTGGATGAATACCTGCAGACCACCGTCGATGGCGTTTATGCCCTGGGAGATTGCATCGGGCGTTATTTTTACCGACACAGCGTCAATTTCGAAGGGGAATATTTGTTTAACCTGCTTTACGGGAATAAAACTCCCCAGCCGATCCGGTATCCTCCCGTCCCCCACGCCGTCTTTTCTTCCCCGCAGGTCGCTGGCGTTGGCAAAACCGAGGAAGAATTGAAAGCGGCGGGCGTCGATT
>Ga0155265_1133_pt4 | contig 11487 bp, 15 predicted proteins | sample RifCSPhighO2_02_FD_106233 | JGI IMG/M metagenome (GOLD analysis project Ga0155265, IMG submission 106233) | Omnitrophica WOR_2 bacterium RIFCSPHIGHO2_02_FULL_52_10 | reverse complement strand
AGAAAGCGTGGATGCCGCCAAAGTCCGGGATATCATCAATCAAATCAGCGCGTTCAATCTCGAAGCGGTTCCGCTGCCGGCCGCGTCCCTTGCCAACGCCATGACCTTGAACATAACGGGCGAAGAGGGGGCCAAACAATACACGGTCAGCAAAGATGTCAAATTGGATAACGGAAAGGAATGCCATTTTCTGAAGGCCGGCGCAGGCGCCCAAGGCTATTGTGTTTCAAAATCCCAGGTCACCGCATTAAAGAACGCCCTGCCTTAACAGTAATATGTTTTCCTATCGCCTGCCGGCCGAAATATCTGAGGGGTCGGGGAGTTTTTACCAGTCTTCGACTCCGCATCCTGAGCGGGCCCGAACCCATTCGACTTCGGGGTGAGCCCTCCGAAAAGAAAAACTCACCGAGGGCTCAAATATCTTGTCTTGAGGTGCGCTTAACGTTAGAATGTGGTCTGCTTCGCCAAGCCCGGTCCAACCACTAGGAGGTCACTATGGAACTGTTCGGGGATCCTTCCCACAGGTTCAGGGATTATCTCAATAAGATCAATAACGAGAAAAAGGAAGTCCGCTGCACGTTCTGCAATAAGTCCGCGGACGACATCCGGGCCGAATATTATGAGTACATGAAAAATCCCTCCGAGGAGTTCGAGGACATCAGCATCGACGATTTGATCATCATGACCGAGAAACTGCAGAAACCGGTCTGCGCGGGGTGCTATTTCATGATCAAGAGGAATCCCAAGCTTATTGACGAGATCTTCGAGCGGCCCGAGGACGAGGTCTGGTAGGGCGCGCGGAGGGGGCAGCCGTGAAAATTTATGAGAACCTGCACATGATCATCGGCACCGCGCTCCTCATCGTCTGCGCCTACTATTATATCAATGCGGCCCGTAAGGATTCGATCTTGGTGGAAAGCTTTGAGGGCAAGATTGGCGCGGACACGGCGGATTACGGGTCGTCCCCCGATTCGTCGCTGACGGTCAAGGCCGCCGCAAAGTCCAGCCGTTGCGGCCGTCAATCCGTTGAAATGAAATATGACCTGAAACCTTACGGTTATGTATATTTCGCCAAGGGCTACGGCTTATATCACCGCAAAGACGTGAATGCCTGGAGCGGCGGGCAGTCCGGCTGGCTCGTGCATCCGGACAAGATCTCCTGGAAAGATTATGACGCGTTCAGCGTGCTTCTCAAAGGAAAGAATGTCGGCAAGGTCGCCATCGACCTCAAGGATGCCGGCGGGGAGATGTGGAGGCACACGGTCCACGTGGACACCAAAGGGTGGACGAAATTCACGGTGCCTTTTGACGATTTTTCCGTGCGCCGCGACTGGCAGCCTGAAAGCGCCGATTTGAATAAATATATTGACTACCCCTTCACGAGTTTTCAGTTCGAGCCCAAAAATCCGGGAGCCGGGACGCTGTATGCCGATTGCGTCAAATTCGTCGAATTATAGGCCCGCATGAACACGAAAAACGATTTTCTCGCCCAATTAAATCCCCAGCAACTTCAGGCCGTGCAGCATCAACCCTCGCCGTTGATGATTCTGGCCGGCGCCGGCTCGGGCAAAACGCGCGTGCTGACCACGCGCATCATCCATATGATCCACAGCGGTATTTCGCCCCATGAAATCCTGGCGGTGACGTTCACGAACAAGGCCGCCAGGGAAATGAAGGACAGGGTGGCCCGGCAGGTCGATGCCCCGGTGCTGATCGGGACGTTCCACGCGATATGTCTTGGCATCCTGCGCCGGCATGCCGCGCGCATGTCCCTGCGCAATGATTTCACGATTTATGATGACCAGGATCAGCTGGCCGTCATCAAAGAATGCATGAAGGAGCTCGACATCGAGGAAAAGACGCTCAGCCCGAAATATGTCCGCGAGCGCATCAGCAGGAGCAAGGACCAACTGCAGACCGCCCGCGACGCGGCTTTGGGCAGCGCGGACGAGGACGACCGCCTGTTCGCCGCGGTTTATCAAAAGTACGAAGAGAAGCTGCGGCTGTACAACGGGCTGGACTTCGGCGACCTGATAGCCAAGACCGTGGCGCTGTTCGCCGGCGTGCCGGATGTCCTGGAGGAATACCGCGCCCGGTTCAGGCATGTTTTGGTAGATGAATACCAGGACACGAACCACGCCCAGTCGGCCTTCATTAAACTGCTGGCCGCAAAGAGCCGGAGCATCACGGTCGTGGGCGACCCGGACCAGTCGATTTACGAGTGGCGCGGGGCCAGCGCGGCCAATATGCTGAATTTTGAAAAAGAATATAAAGGGGCGATGGTGATCCGCCTCGAGCAAAATTACCGCTCGACCAATACGATCTTGAAAGCGGCCAACGCGGTCATTGCCCATAATCTTAACAGAAAACCCAAAAACCTTTGGTCCGAGCGTGGCGATGGGCAGCGGATCGAGCTTTATAAAGCCCCCAACGACCGCATGGAGGCCATGAATCTCATCGATACGGTTTTCGCCCTGAAAAAGGAGGGTTATCGGCTCAACGACATGGCCGGGTTTTACCGCACGCATTCCCAGTCCCGGCTGTTCGAAGAGGAGCTGCGGCGCAACAGAATTCCGTATGCGATTGTGGGGGGCGTGAAATTTTACAGCCGCAAGGAAATCAAGGACCTGCTGGCCTACATGACGGTCACCTATAATCCCGGGGATGAGGTGAATCTGGCGCGCATCATCAATACGCCCAAGCGCGCCATCGGCAAGGAAGCGGTGGACAAGCTCAAGAGGCACGCCCGCAAGGAGGGCATCCCCTTGTTCGAGGCGATCGGCCGGTTGTGCAAGGACCAGGCCGCCCCGGCCCGGCTGAAGAAATCCCTGGAGCAGTTTCATGCGATGATCCGCCATTTCCATGACATCCGCGGCATGCTTCCCTTAAGCGCTTTGCTGCAGGCCATCATCGACACGACGGGATACGTGGCCGCGCTGGAGCACGAGAACACCATCGACGCCAAGGCGCGCATCGAGAATATCCGGGAGTTTTACGCCTCCGTGAAGGAGTTCGAGGAGAGCTTGAGAGGCGAAGAGCATGTCAACGTCCTTCAGGCTTACCTGGAATTCATCAGCCTGCAAACGAACATGGACGGCTGGCAGGACGGGGACCAGGCCTTTACTTTGATGACCCTGCACTGCGCCAAGGGGCTGGAATTTCCCGTCGTTTTCATGCTGGGCATGGAGGAGGGCCTGCTCCCGCACGCCAACGCCCTCAACGGCGATCTGGACGAACTCGAGGAAGAGCGCCGTCTCTGTTACGTGGGGTTCACGCGGGCCAAGGACAGGCTGCATTTAAGTTATGCCGTCCAGCGCAGGACCTTCGGATTTACCAAAAGACAGCACCCTTCCCGGTTTCTCTACGAGATCCCCGCCAAACTGCTCGCCTCCCGGCTGGACAGTTATTCCGCTTATGCCGGGGACGGCCTGGATGATGAAGAGCGTGAGGAAGAGAAGTTTGAGTATATTTAATGAGGCCAAACTTGCGGAGCGATAGCGAACGCAAGTTTGAAGGCCGAACCCTTCGACGTTGCTCAGGGTGCTTCGAAGGAGTGCTGAGCGCAGTCGAAGCATTAACCCCGACGCCGAAGGGCGTCGGGGTCTGGAAAAGAAACAATATTGCCTCAACTTTCCAGATTTCAGTCATCAGGCTTTAGAATTTTCCCGGCATGTGTTATACTGCCCGTGTCCGTCTGATGGAGGCGGTTCGTCCGCCGGCAAAGACCATATGGACAGAAACATACTGATTGTTGAGGATGAGCAGGATGTCCGTGAAGCGCTGAATTCCCGCCTGGCAAAAGCGGGATATGCCGTGACGGCCGTTTCGACCGGCAAGGAAGCGGTCGCGGCGTTCGTGGAGGCCTATTATGAGCGGCCGTTTAGCTGTATCCTGCTGGACGTGGGCCTGCCGGATACCAGCGGGCTGGACGTCCTTAGGACCATCCGCCAGGAAGAGGAGATCCGCGGGCTGGATTACGAGGACGGGGTCAAGATCATCATGCAGACCGGGTTTAGGGAGCCGTGGATGGAGGCCTTCAACCAGGGCTGCGATGATTACATTATCAAGCCCTATTCCTTTGAGGACCTGGCTAGGAAGATAAAGGAAAAGACCGGGGAAACCCCCACGGAGAATTAACCTCAAATTTGAAGACGGGTAGTAAAAAGGAGGGGTGGACAATGCTGAAAGAATCGAGATATGGCGTCATTTGCCTGGGACTTTGCTTAATGTTGAGCCCTGTTTTTGCCGCCCTCGCCCTAGCCGGGAGCGAAGACCTTAAGGCCACGAAAAGGGAAAAATTCCAGGATGACAGTGTGGCGACGATGCAGGAGCAGGTTACCAGGCGGGCCGAAGAGCAGGAAGAGTACCAGAAAAAAATGCTGGAGAACAGCGAAAAGACCGTCCAACTGCTGGAGCGGATTCTGGTCATGCTCAATGAATTCAAAGAGGAAAAACAATGAAGACCAAGGCCTTTACGCTGATGGAGCTGGTGGTGGTCATCATTCTGGTCAGCATTGTCGCGGCCTTCGCGATACCCTCATATGTCTCGGGCATACGTAAAGTGCGCGAACGGGACATGAATGCGCAATTGAGGGTTATTCACGCGGCTGTCCAATTTTACCGATCTCAGGTAGGCCAATACCCCGCTCAAGCTTCGGGGGACCTGAATTATATCAATCAAACCTTTAGGCTTACATTGCCCGCCATTACCCGGTACGTGTACCGGTATAGCAGCACGGATCCGACTCTCTTTGAGGCGGGGATCCGATGGAATGACCCGGGTGGCACGTCGCTTTTTGACCTGGAAATGAACCAGGGGCCGGCTTCCGCGGCCAATCCCTGCTGTAACGCGGGGAGCATCGCCTGTCCTTCTGTTCCGGCGTGTTAATCTGGCGCCCGCGGATTTGTCCTTTTCCTTGCCAATATTATTACAAAAGCTAGAAGAGATAACGTAGAGACGGAGCACGCTCCGTTTCTACGTTTTTCTTTTTTACCCCCACCCATTTTTATCTAAGCTGCGGTATTGAATCGCCTCGGCCAGATGTTCGGTTTGAACCTGCTCTGAACCGGCCGGATCTGCGATCGTCCGCGCCACTTTGAGGATTTTATCGTAGGTGCGCGCGGACAGCCCAAGCTCGTCGATGGCCTTCTTCAGGAGCTCCTTCCCTTCATTATCCATGGCGCAAAATTCCTTGATCTGCCGGTGGCTCATGTAGCCGTTGGCCGCCGCACCGCTGCCGGCGAACCGCCCCTTCTGGAGGGCACGGGCTTTGAGGATGTGCTCCTTGATGGCCTGTGATGTTTCGGCGCGGGCGTTGGCCATCAGATCATGGGAAGGGAGGGCCGGGACTTCCAGATGAAGATCGATGCGGCCCAAAAGGGGCCCGGAGATTTTCGACAGGTATTTTTGGATTTGGTGCGGGGTACACTGGCATTCCTTTTTGGGGTCCGACAAGGATAGGATGGAGAAGGTGAAAGAATTTTTTGAAGATTGAAAAACCTGTTGACATAAAGCATTCGAAGTGTATACTTGTGAATGTATGAAAGTTCAGGACATATCAAACAAAGAATTAGAGGCCCTTCGGGAAATCCGTAATTCTCTCATGCACAGGGGAAGAATCCCTTCCATTCGCGAGCTTATGGCTTCATTAGGTTACCGTTCTCCCCGTTCCGCCGCAGTAATCTACGAAAATTTGATTGAAAAGGGCGCTATGCGTCGCAAACGAGATGGCAATTTGCAGCTTGTCAATGGCATTGCCGATGAATCAATACGCGCGCAGACGGTCGATGTCCCGTTGGTGGGTAGCATTTCTTGCGGCGTTCCAGTATTGGCGGAAGAGAATGTCGAAGCGATGATCCCGGTTTCCACCAAATTGGCCAAACCGCCGGCTAAATATTTTTTATTAAGAGCCAAGAGCGACTCAATGGATCTAAAAGGAATTAATGATGGCGATTTTCTCTTAATCCGGCAGCAAGCAACCGCTCAAGATGGTGATATAGTGGTAGCCTTAATTGACGATGAAGCGACGGTGAAGGAATTTCATTCGGCTGGCGAAACCGTTATTTTGAAGCCAAGATCGAAAAATAAAGACCATCAGCCGATTGTTTTAACAAAGGATTTTCAGATTCAAGGAATTGTTGTCACAGCGATTCCAGAATTTTAACAACAATTTCAATGTGTAGCATTCCCCAAAAATTTCCCCTCTGCACATTGGTAAAAAGAGGAGGAGGTTTTCTATGTATGATAATGCTGTAGCTCACAAAATTGCAAAACAATACAACGAAATGCCTTTAACGGATTTTGCAAGTGTAAATCGTTTAACCAAACTTGAAGAATTAAATTTGAATTGGCGTGAACGTGATTTGCCTGAGATTGAAAGAACAAAGCACGTCCACAGGTTGCACCCTTACATGGGAAAATTTATTCCTCAACTGGTTGAGATCTTTTTAAGAAAATATGCCCCTAAATTAGTTTATGATCCTTTTTGCGGCTCAGGGACCACTTTAGTCGAAGCAAATGTCTTGGGTATTGATTCGGTTGGTACTGATATTTCGGTCTTTAACACGTTGTTAGCAAAGGTAAAAACAGCAGAATATGATGTTTTGTTGCTTGAGAAAGAATTCAAGGATATTTTGAGAAATTTATACGATTTTAAATACGGTTCGATTTTTAGGAAGACCAGAGGTAATGGTCAATTATCAACGGAAAGCGAATACATAAAGACATGGTTCTCGGCAAATACACAACGAGAGCTTTTGTATTTTAAGGGATTAATTAGAAATTATACCTATCAAGATTTGCTGAAAGTCATTCTGTCGCGATCAGCCCGCTCTGCTCGTTTGGTAACTCATTATGATTTAGATTTTCCCAAAAACCCACAAACCAAAGCATATTATTGTTATAAACATGATAGGACATGTCAGCCGGTTGATGAGGCATATAAGTTTTTATATCGATATACCCTCGACACAATAGACCGGATAAGGGAATTCGCCAAAATTCGCACGAAAGCTTCTGTTATCGTCAATCACGATGATTCCCACGAGGTAAAGTTGCCCAAGGGAATTGATATGGTTTTTACATCACCACCGTATATTGGACTTATTGACTATCATGAGCAACACAAATATGCTTATGAATTATTCGGTTTACAAAATAATGAAACACGAGAAATCGGAGCGGCTAAGAACGGGCAGTCAGAACAGGCACGCAAAGATTACATTAAAGGAATAAATGAAGTGCTGTCTCACACAAGAGACTTTATGGTAAAAGATGCGCTCGCCTTAATTGTCGTTAACGACAAATTCAATTTATACAAACCAGAGGAGGTTGGCTTTAAACCCATCGGCCGTGTTGAACGACATGTCAACAGAAGAACGGGTCGAAGAGAAGGTGCTTTCTACGAAAGTATTCTGATATGGAAAAAGGTATGACAGATAAAAAAGAAATGAAAATGGCCATACAGTCTGTCATCAAGACGATGATGGATAGGATTATGCATAAGGTATTGGTTGAGGATCCGTTTATTAAGGAAGATCATCGGGCGGAAAAACCTTTATATGCCGCTCTGGTGCCTGACGAAATCTTTAAGGGCTCACATTTTGAAAGAAGATTTGTAACTCCTTTTGGTAACGCGTGGGAAAAATTGGCGATAGTAGCCGCGAATAAAGGTTTAGGATATGGCGTCCAAGGATTCAATATAAGAGGACAGGTTAATTCCGAGAGGTTACGCCGAATCCAAGAGGTTTTGAACAAACTAGAACATTCAGAAAGGGGAGCAAAAAAAATAAGACCGAATTGGAAAGAGGAATTGTCATACATTCTAGGTGGCAAAGATAAGAAACTGATTCCAACGACAGTTATCTGCGATGTTTATGCTGAAGATAGAAAAAATGGGAAGAAGTATGTTTTTGAATTAAAGGCCCCTCTCCCCAACAGTGATCAAACAAAGGTAAGTAAAGAAAAAATTCTGAAGCTTTATAGTATGGAGCCTTTGCAGATGGATGGCGCTTATTATGCACTACCATATAATCCTTATGGGAAGCGCGCAGATTATAACTGGACTTTCCCAGCACGTTGGTTCAACATGAAAAATGACGATGTGGTGCTGATTGGAGACGAATTTTGGGAAAAAATTGGTGGGATCGGAACTTATCGAGCTTTCATTAGCGCGGTAAATGAAATTGGCAAGGAATACAAAGATAGGATATACAGAGAATTTCTTGGGATAGAACCGCCAGTTGATTTGGAAGAGGGTAAATTATGATTGGAAGTTAAAAGAAAAGCCCAGAGCGGCAACTCTGGGTGAGGGTAATTAAGTATTAGCGATTATTTTTAACCCCTGAATTACTTTACCATAGTCCTAATGGAGTTCAAGGGCTATGGTTTATTTTTTATACCGTTAAATAGGAGGGATGAATTATGGGCCGTAATCCAAACACAACTACAAGCGGTGGATCATTTGATGAAAGAACTGTTGAAGCCGTTTGGCAAAAAGGAACACCCGAACCACAATATCCAAGTTATAGGAAGGATAAATGTGGGGCGAGTATGCAAAGGCAGAAGTACGGTAAAACAGAACAATGGGGATGGGAGATTGATCATATCAACCCAGTTTCTAAAGGCGGGACAGACGATTTGAGCAATTTACAACCCCTTCAATGGGAAAATAATCGCCATAAAGGGGATGATTATCCAAATTTTACGTGTAAGATCAGAAACTAATTCTAGGGGAGGGCAATTAAGTGTCATTATTACCAAGACAATATCTTGATGCAGTTGTTTCTATCGAGGAAAAGATTGCACCACAAAATGGCGAATCAGAGAAATTTCGTTCGATCGCCACCGGTTTCTTGGTTGGTTTTCCGACAGGGAATAAAAATGATAGAGGAGAAGAATTTTTCAGGACATTCCTTGTTTCAAATCGGCATGTATTCGATACTAAAAAAGAAGTGTGGTTAAAGTTTAATCATGCAAGCGGCTCGAGGCGATATTTTTTGCCGCTATTTGATGATAAGAACAGCCCGCTTTGGAAAACACATCAAGAAAAAGATGTTGATGTAGGAATAGTCCCAATAGCCGCAGATAAGCTACAACAGGACAATGTTGAGTTCTTTTGGATAACAGAAAGTGATTTCGCCTATATGGATAAAATAAAGGAGTTAGGCATATCACAAGGAGATGAAATTTTTGTATTAGGATTTCCTATGGGAATCGCTGGTGAAGAAAAGAAATATGTCATTGTTAAAGGCGGCATTATTTCAAGATTGGATGATGAGATCATAAGATCTACAAAAACTTTTTTGGTGGACTCATCGGTTTTCCCAGGGAATAGTGGCGGTCCGGTAATTTTGAAACCTGCCATTGTAAGCATTCAAGGGACGACACCTGTGAACCGTGCGTTTTTGTTAGGTTTAGTGAAAGGGTATATTCCTTACGAAGAAATTGCTTATAGTTTGCAGAGCGATCCACCGCAACCTAGAATTAAATTTGTCGAGAATTCTGGTTTAGCTTCTGTTGTTCCGATGGACTTTGTACGAAATGTGGTTCAGGATATGATTTCAAAAGACCAACTGAGCAAGCAGGAGGAAAAATCAATAGATGTTCAAACAATTAAATCCTAAACTTCTAGCCTATGGTCATCTCTAACCAAAAAAATCTCTGTCTAACGAGCGGTACTGTATCGCCTCCGCCAAGTGTTCGGTTTTGAACTATTCCGAGCTTGCCAAATCTGCAATCGTGCGCGCAGCTTTTTGAGCTGGAAATGAACCAGGGACCGGCTTCCGCGGCGAACCCGTGCTGTAACGCGGGAAGTATCGCCTGCCCGTCTGTTCCGGGGTGTTAATCGGACAGATGCGGATTTGCCCCACTCCCGTGCCATGCCCCAGATCATTTCGGTTCAAATCAAGATCTCACGGCCACCAGCCTCGGTCTAAACTTCTGTATTGAATAGTCTCCGCGGCAGGCTCCATCCCTATTTGTCCTTGGCGACTTCCCAACCCTGGTAAAAATAGTACGGGATGAAAGGAATAAAGGTGGTATAATTATTCATCCATTTCTTTACTAATGAGTGAAACGAGGTGAGGCATGAAATTTAGAGAGAAAATGAAAGAATTAGAAATTCAGGATGCTCTTGAATACACGGAACGTATCATCAATACCATGCATGATCCGTTAATAATTCTGTATGAGGATTTAAAGGTGGCGTTAGCCAGCCGCTCCTTCTATCAGGCCTTCGATGTAAAACCTGAGGAGACCGAGGGGCAGTTTATTTATGACCTGGGAAATTTTCAGTGGGATATCCTGAAACTACGGCAGCTTTTAGAAGAAATCCTTCCCAGGACGGAGAGTTTTGATAACTTTGAGGTCGAACATGATTTTCCCGGTATCGGCAAGCGCATCATGTCGCTCAACGCCTGTCGATTCTATTTGGAGGCCAACCGTACGAAGCTCATAATTATTACTATTAAAGATATTACGGACCGAAAAATGATAGATAGTCTCCGCAACAAGGTCATGGAATTAGAAGAACGCTTGAAGAAATATCCGGAAAACCCGCATTAAAGTTTAGAGGAGACGATGGGCTGTGAAAAAGAAGCAAAAATACAGAGGGAAGAAGAAAGGGAGGATTTAAAAGATATTGCGCGTTCGGAGAATGAAGGCTTCGGCATAATTTCTAGCGGGTATTGCCGTAAAAAAGATAAAAAGACAGATGGATCAGGGTTGGCGTCAAAGAAGTGAACTACACTTGAATGGCTTCTCTTTCATCCGAGTGTTTAGATTCAGCTTTTAGGATACAATGGATTTTATTTTTGACGCTTGGGATCAATGATGGCTGCACGCTGAAATTTCTGATTCCAGCTTTTAAAAGGTCCTCAGTAAACTTCAGATTACCGGCCAATTCTCCGCATAAACTGCACTCTTTCCCATGGTCTTTTGCTTTCTGGACGGCTGTTTTAAGCGCAGGCAGGATCAGTTGATTCCCGGCTTCATAATAATCGGAGACATCAATCTTCTCTCTCCCGGCAGCCATAACATACTGCACCAAATCATTAGTTCCAAAACTTAGAAAATCACAATACTCAAGGAGTTCATCGATGCCCATGAGGGCCGCCGGTGTCTCAATCATAGCTCCCACGGGAATATTGGGGTTGAAGGGCAGGTTCTCTTTCGCGAGCTTTTCTTTTGCTTGGGAAAGATAGTGGCGGACATCTTTCATATCCTTAGGCAGTGAAACCATGGGGACGAGGACACGGATATTAAACTTCGCGCTCAGTCTTAAGAAGACGCGCAGTTGTAGTTCTAATAAGCGCGGGTATTTCAAAAGAAAACGAATGCCGTTTAACCCCAAAGCCGGATTTTTAAGTTCGATAAATTTTAAAAAGGGAAGGGTTTTGTCCCCGCCAATATCCAGGAGCCGGAGGAAAACATTTTGACCCGGCACTTTATTCAAAGTTTTGGTCAGCTTGGTAAAAAGCTCGTCTTCG
>Ga0155265_1005_pt1 | contig 11609 bp, 6 predicted proteins | sample RifCSPhighO2_02_FD_106233 | JGI IMG/M metagenome (GOLD analysis project Ga0155265, IMG submission 106233) | Omnitrophica WOR_2 bacterium RIFCSPHIGHO2_02_FULL_52_10 | reverse complement strand
CTGGAGATCGTTTACTTTCGCCTCGCTCCCCTGTCGGAGAGCGGCGTATTCTTCCTGATGACGCTTTTGTTCCGTCTCCAATTGCGCCTGCCACTGCGCCTCGGATGCGGATAATGTTTTACCGGATTCCTCCCGAACCTTGTTAAGGGCAAGCTCATGGTCCTTCTTTAATTGATCTACCTGTGCCTGGAGTTCTGTTACTTTTGCTTCGCTTCCCTGACGCAACGCGGCGTATTCTTCCTGATGGCTCTTCTGTTCCGTCTCCAATTGCGCCTGCCACTGCTCCTCATTGTCTAAAAGATCATTTTTGGCCTTGCGCAGGAGATCAGAGATCTGGGATTCATATTTCCGTTCAGTTTGTACGAACTCACGGCTCAATTTTTCAATTTTTACGCTCAGCGATTTTGTGGCCTTTTCCACCTTCCTGGATTGGGACAACTTCGTATCGGCCAAGGTGTCTTTCAGCTTGGCGATATCGTTTTCATATTTCGAAATTTCCGCCTCCTGCGACCTAACGTGCTCCCCCTGCTTGGCGATTTGTTCTTCCAACGATTTAATGGCGCCGCCTTTCTCCAGTATTTTGGCCTCCAGCCCGTTTACCTGAGACGCATTGTCCCCTTTGAGCTGACCCATGGCCGCCTGTACCGTGCTGACCTGATCGGCCGCCTGCTGCTTAACCGCGGCCAGTTCTGCCTCATGCTTGGCTGTTTCAGTCTTCAGCCGCTCCTGCCACTGAACCTCGGCCGCCAGAATATCGCTTTGCGCTTTCTCCTGAATGGTTTGATTGGACGCGACCATAGAATCCATGCCGTTTTTCAGAAAAGCCACTTCCTCCTCCAATTTGGCAATCTTCTGCGAGCGGTCTTCGACATCGCTGGTCAGGGAGGACATCTCCCCGTTCAGGAACTCGATGAGCGAGGCGTCTTCCCCGATCTTTTTCTCCAGCGCCATCTTCTGCTCGCTCCATCCCCGCTCGGCGGCGGATACCTCAAACTGCGTGTTCGCTTTCAATTCGTTCAGTTTCCCCTCATAGCTGTCCACCGCTTCGACCAATCTGTTCCTGAGTTCTTCCAGCTCCTGCTCCAGAGAGGCCCGGGCGGTTTGAATCGCCTCCTCGCGGGAGACCTCAGTTTCGTGCAGCCTTTCCTCCAGGTCTTTGATGTTCAGCTTATACTCTCTCAGCAATTTTTCATAATCCTTGACGGCTGTCGCATTGGCCATCCCGGCCTGTTCGAGCGCGGCCGCCTTGCCCTGCGCCTCATTGAGCTGGGCCTGCCACTGCGCCGTCTGATCCGTCAGGCCGGTCCTTAAGGTATCCACTTCACTTTTTGACTGCGATGCCGCCGCGGCGTATTTTGCGCTCCATTGCTCCTCCAGCGCCTGCAGCTCAAATTGATAGTTCCTCTGCGCTTCATTCAATTTCTTGCCGCTGTCGGCTTGGAGCTGGGCTAACTGCTCCTGCAAGCGCTCAATCTCATCTTCCAGCGGGCGCTTCACGCCGTCGATTTTTTGGGCATAGGTCGCTTTGCTCCGGTTCAGCTCGTCTTGCATGGTCGTATGCTCTTTTTTATATTTGACGAGCTGCCGGTTCTTATCGGTCATATTGGTTTCGAGTTCGCCCTTCTCCTTCTTAAGCAAATCGATGAATTCCCTTTGCTCCTTCAGCTGGCTTCGAAGCTGGGTAACCTCTTTATCGCTGTTCCCCCTGAAAACAATAAGCTGGCTCTCAAACTCCGACAGCTTACTCTGGAATGTGTCCCGGTTAAGGCGCAACTCACGCTCAAAATCCTCCCTTTCGATCCTCATTTGATTCTGGTAGCGCTCTTCCAGGGCCGCCATTTTCTCCTGCCATTGCTTATCGGCGATCCGGCGCTCCTGCTCAAATGACTGCTGCAGGGTCTTGGTGGAGACATCTGATCCTTTAAGATCCACCAGCAGCTGTTTTGTGCGCACATCCGCGGATTCGCCTGCCTCAGCGATCTGCCGGGTCAACGCCTGAATCCTGCTCTCCAATGCTTCCCGCTCGCCTTGGAACTGTTGCTCCAGGCTTTCCCTAAGATTGGTCAGCTGCGTTTGATAATTTTTTTCGATCTCCTCCAGCTTCTGCTTCCATTTGCGCTCGGCGGCCAGGACGGCCCTGGATCCGCCTCCGGCGACGGTATTAAGAACCCCTTCCATTTTCCCTTCATAATCCTCCTTGAGCGTTGCTATCCCTTGCTTCAGCCCCTGGACCTCCTCCACCAAAGGGTCTTGGACCTTTTTCACCTGTTCCTTGACATGGCTTTCGCTCCCGAGCATCCCCTTTGTTTGGTCCTCGTCCGTACTCGTATAAACATCCTTGATATCGCTCACCGCTTCTTTTTCCCCAGAGGTTGTGAGCGTGGTTCTCACGGTCGGCGCCTCTTTTTTCACCGTAATACGGACCGTATCCGATTCGAAGATATCGGTAATGTTGAATAATTCCGTTACCTCGCCCATAGAACTGTCCGGAAGGACAGAAATCAGGCGGACTTCCGCCACTTCCTTACCGGAGCGGTAGATGCCGATGGTTCCACCCTTCTTCAAACCGAGATCCGATCCTACGGGAAGCATATACAGGCGGTTTCTTTCGATTTCCACGATCTGCTTGATGACCACTTCTTCCGGCAGGGGATGGCTTTCCCGGACAACCGGGACGGCACCGCCTTTGGTCATCCCCGTCAGCCCCGGAGTCACTTCCTCCAGTGCTGCATATCCATTGAGCGGGGAAAAAAACAATGGTGCGGAAAATAGAATAAAAAAGCAAACAAATGCGGTCTTACTCTTTTTCATGCTTTGATAAACTTGAATTTTACTGCGGAAATGGCTTGAAAGATCTATCACGATTTATTCGGTTTAAGGATGCCAGTGTTTCAAATGTTGATTTTTTTAATTAGCCCCCTCAAGTGCTTCTACTTGACCTTTTCTTTCCCCTGCCAGGTCTGCCAGGTGAAGATATATTGCTTCACCCAGTCACGGTCCTTGGCGTCTCTGGCATAAGCCAGATAATCCTTGAAATGCTTGATGGCCGTCGGCCTGTCCACCAGGTGCTCGGCGTAAATGTATCCCAAATTATAATGGGCGTCCGCGTCATCCGGCTTCAACTCAATCACCTGAGTGAACTCTTTGACTGCGCGCTCGTACTCCTGGCTTTTAATAAAGGAAACCCCGAGGTTGTAATGCATGTCGGCGGTTTCCTTGACGAGCTTGCGGTTGTGCCGGGCCAGATCGGTGATTTTCTTTGGAAATTCCGACGTCTGCTGAGACAGATAACGGTTCTCCTGCTTCATCCCCAGAAAGCCCTCCTCCATGGCGGCGAGATCTTTTTTGTGGGATTCGAGTTCAACCTGGAGCCGTTCATTGGTTGACTGCGCCACAGCGGCGTTCATCCTGGCTTCCTTGTTTTGCTTTTCCAATGCGGCATTCTCTTCTTTTAATGACTTGGTCCGGCTGACCAGGTCTTCCAGCTCTTTTTGCACCTTGCCGCGGAGCTTTCTCTCCTTTTCCTCATCATCGACCTGGGCTTCCGATAACAGAGAATTCAACTCCTCATTTTCCTTGTTGAGATCCTGAACATGCATTTTCAAGTTTTCCAGGGTCATTTTCAGCTCTTCCTTCTCGACCTCCATGGCCTTGTTCTCCTCGATAAACGCCTCATTCTCCAAATTCATCTGATCGTAAGATTCCTTAACGGCCTCGCAGCGTTGGTTATCCCGGCGCAGCCGGTTCAGCTGTTCCACGATCGCCTGCTGGTCGCTCTGCAATTTTTCATAGGCCTCCATCAGCGTGCTGTTCTTTTCGCGCAAACTTTGCGCCGCGTCCGACTCATCTTTTTTCGTATCCCGCAGTTTCTGATATTCCAGATCCTTGGCATCGAGTTTGGCTTGGCATTCTTGGGCGTTCTGTTTCAGCAGTTCCTCATTTTTCTTGCCGCCGAATAACGCGGCCAGCGGCTCGCCATACCCGGTTCCCGTTCCAAGCAAACCCAGCAGGGTCAATGTGATCACTGGCAAAATCTTTTGGTTCATTGAGCGGAGTACCTATAAATTTTGTGCCGCGGATTTTTACCGGAACGGCTTGTAGTCCAGCCTGCCGAAATCCGGGCCGTAGGTTTCAGAAATTGTATCATATTCATCGTAATCTTTGAATGTCTTTGTCGGTTGATTGTCGGGATCATCGATGTCCCCGGAATAGATGCGCGTTCCGTCCACGATATGCGGCGTGATCATCACCAGCAGCTCATTGCGCTGCGTGGCCTTGGTCTGATTCCTGAACAGGTTTCCGAGCAGAGGCAAATCTCCGAGAAAGGGAATGCGCTCTGAATTTTCCGTTTCCTCATCCCGGCGCAGCCCCCCAATGATAATCGTGGAGGCGTCTTTGACCAGCACCGTCGTCTCGGCCAGGGACGTGTCAATGATCGGGATTTGGTTGCCGCTGGGCGTCACCAGGGTATCGACCACGCTGCTGATCTCCGGCTTGATCTTCATGGTGACAAAGCCTTCGTCATTGATCGTGGGCGTCACCGAAAGCTGGATGCCAACGTTAACGAAGGTCACGTCTTCCGCCGTGGTGGTGGTGGTCTGGCCGGCCGTCGTTGTTGATGTGATATAGGCCTCCTGGCGGCCGACATGGATGCGCGCCTCCTGATTGTTAACCACCGCCAGTTTCGGGTTAGATAATAGGCGCGTTTCTCCCAGCGTGGCTAGAAATTTCATCACGGCTTCAAAGGAATGGTTTTTGTCGACCGACCCGAAAAATATCTCTTTGCCGGGCGTCACCTTGGAACCGGCGGAAGGATTGGCGTCCTCCGGTTGGATCGTCGTGAAATCATCAATAAAGGTCTGGTTTAACCGCTCGACCGGATTCAGGGGATGGCTGCCGACAAATCCACCGCCGGCGCTGTCAAACAGCTCCTCAAACATCCCTTCCCACTCAAAACCGGTCTGCAGGGAATCGGATAATTGAACCTGGACTATTTTCGCGTCAATGAGGACCTCCAGGGTCTTTTTATCCAGTGCCGCGATGATCTCCTTGACATCCAACATCCGGTCCGGCAGGGCCCGGACAATGACCTGATTGCTCCGCTCATCGGACCAGATGGAGCCCACGTTCTTGTCGTCCAGCTGTGTCTTCAACCGTGCTTCGACATCTGTGGCCAGGGCGTACTGAAGATTAAAGATGTTCACATTGCCTTTTTGCTCCAGCGTTTGGAGCGTCGCTTCCATTTCGTTCAGCTTCTCCTCCGTGTCCACCATGAGGATGGTGCCGGATTCCTGGTCCACCAAAATACGGCCGATGCTGCTCTTGAGCGTGTCCAGCAGATCAAAGGCCTTCTCGGGGATGGCATATTTGAGCTGATACGTCCTGACCTTGCGGATGTCGGCGAATTTCTTGCCATAACGCGCTTCATATTCCTGCTCCGTCATCACATAGTAAATATCGCCGTATTTCTCGTAAGCCAAACCGTTGGTGATGAGCGTAATGTCGAAAACGTCCTGAATGGAAACATCCTTCAACTGCAGGGTGACGCGCCCGGTGACCGCTTTGCTGGCCACGATGTTCGCCCCGCTGCGCAAGGAGATATAGGTCAGGGCATCATTGACATCCATGCTGCGCAAATCCAGGGTAATCAATTGGTTCATGTTAACCCTGCGCGGCTTCTCCAACACATTCACCGGGGCATTATCAAGATTTTTTTCGGCCCCGGAAGCGGGCAGCGCATCTTCCGGCGGGAGCTCGCCCTCGGTCTCCTGCGCCTCGGCCGTAATCGTCTCCCCGGCCGGCTCTTGCTCTTGCTCTTGCTCCGGCGCTTCCTCGATGACAATGGCCGGCGCGGCTTCCTCAACCTGGGTCCCCGCCGAATCCACCGCCGCGTCCTCCTCGGCTTGGGCGCAAACCTGCGCGGTATACACGCAGGCCGCTAATAGACAGCCTGCCGCAACCACTAAGATATTTTTTGTCATACTTCGCATAAACATTCAGCCCGGATCCTTAAAATTTTATCTCAATTCCAGTTCCTTGCCGTTATCGTACGTCAGGATCACCTTATCCTCGAATATCGCCTCTACCTTAATCATTCCGTCAATGCGCTGCCCCTTTTTCAAGAAGTGCATCTTTTTGGTCTCTACATTCTCGACCATGACATCCGGGTCATCGGACCAGCCGATGCCCACTAACCCCAATTGGCCGGCCAAGATGGCCGCCGGCGTTTCGGTCACTTCGACGGGCGCGGCGACTTCCTCGGTTTTCAATTCCTCGACTTTTTCTTTCGTGATGTCGCCGAAAGTGAAAATATTACGCGCCCGCGGCCCTTCAAGGTAAAACGCCACGTTCTTCGTGGACAACCCTGCCGGCCGATATTCCGCAGAAGCCCTGGAACTCTTATTCTCGAATTCGGGGGCCTCGTTCATCCTGACGAGCGCCATGGCAAAGTAACCGACCAGATAGACCGCCAGGACAATGATGCATATTCTCAGGACCCGATTGAGCCCTTTGATATCAAACAGAAATTTCTTTAATGCCCCGGCGCTCAGGCTTTCCCGCAGGAAGGAAAACCGGCCGCGCAGGGCCTCGATAGAAAAAAAATTCAAAGATCTGCGCTTTGATTTTTTCTGGCTTAAATCCTGCTGTTTAGGGTCTTCAATAAGACCTAATAGCTGTTTTTCAGGAGTAGAGGATCTTTCCTGTGCCATCCGGCCCGCATTTCGTTTTGAATGATCTCTTCGATGATGCCCGCGCTGACCACGGATTTGTTGCGCATGACCAATTCCTTAAGCGCCTTATGGCAGAGCATGATGATCCGCCTCGGATAGCCGTGGGTGGCTCTATGAATCTCAACAACGGCATCTTTAAGAAACAAGTGCATCCGCGATTGATAGCCCGCCCTGCGGATGCGGAAATTGATCATCTCCTCCGTCTCTTTGAGACTGAACGGATTCAATGTGTATATAAAACTGATCCTGTCGAAAAAATTCGGGATGTTCATGATCTTGGCATGCAGCTCTGTCTGGCCGAGCAGGACCAATTGCAGAAGCTTATACTCATTCGTTTCATAATTCAGCAGGACGCGCAGCACTTCCAGGGACATTTCGTTGAGCTTTTGCGCTTCGTCGATGATCAGCACCACCGACCTGTTCTCGGTCACGCCTTTCTGGAAAAGAAACCGCTCAAGGGCATCGCGCAAATCCAGGGAGGAGGGCGCCTGCGCTTCAGGAATCGGTATTTCGAAATTTCTCGCCAGGGAGCGCAGGAACATATTTTCATTTTCAAACGAAGGATCCAGGACGATGTGAAAAATCACATCCTGCCGAACTTTCAATTCCTGGATGAGCTTGCGGGACAATGTCGTTTTCCCCGTTCCGATGTCGCCCAAGATGACGCTTAAGCCCCTTCTTAAGCGCAATTCAATGAGGGTGTTGGTCAGGGCCTGCTCATGCTCGCGGGAAAGATAGAAGTAATTGGGATCCGGGCTGGTGGAAAACGGCTCTTTCTCAAACCCCAAAACTTTATAATAGCTCATTTTACTCTTTCCCCGCTGGAGATTAACAGAAACCGCATGAAGAGTAATAATAAAACTAACTATTATATAAACTATCAAAACCACATAGGGGTGTCAAGATAAAACAGGAAAAATTACGGAACTCCTAGGAAATTTTTGACTTAGTGGAAAACAAACGGCAGGAAACGGGCCTGGGGCAGCTTGAATCCGCGGTTGAAAGGCGCTTTCCGCGCATTCCAAAAAGCAATAACATAGAGGTTTTCGTAAATTTGCCTAACCTTTTATGTTCCAAGAATCTTCACCTCTGATGCTTGGCCGGCTCCTGCCGGGCGTTTCTTGTGTCCAGAAATTCCTGCAGGCATTCCAGTTCCCGGCTGTCCATGAACTGCTCCTCCCTGCTGACCGCGAACGCATCATAAAGCGCCTTTTTGATGTCCCTGACCTCGGATGGGATGTTCGCTACAAATTCCGCGTGGGAGCGCCCCTGGCGGTATTCGGGGACATCCGCGGGCATTTTAAGATACCGCTCGAATTTCGTCAGATCAAAATTATAGAGGATGGTCCCGTGGTGAAGGATAAATTTTTTGGCGCGCTTCTGCGCGTTGCCGGAAATCTTCTTGTGCCCCTCAATTAAGGCGATATCAGAAATGGGGTAGAACTCCGCCTTAATGCCGACATTCCGTAAGGCCACAATGACCTTGCCAAGGATAAATTCATAGGATTTCCGTAAATCGGCAATGGCCGGATCATGGCCTTTGGACAAGACCAGAGAATAATTCAGGCAGCCCGGCCCCTGCAGCACGGTTCCGCCGCCGGACGCGCGACGCAAGACGGGTATCTGGTCCCGGTGGGCGGCATCCACATTAATATCCTCTGCTTCCTTGCCGGTCCGGCCGAGGACAATGAACAGCTGCTCCGATTCCCAGAAACGTAAAACTTCGCCGGAATGGCCCCTCTCCGCGAGCTCCAACAACACTTCATCGTATAAAATATTTTCCTGGGGAAGTTTGAGAGAAATGTCTTTTAAAAGCATGGGCGTCGTAAGCCGTGGGTTATATGCCGTCAGCGCGCGCCGGAGCGCTACCAACTCATCTTGGCGGCAAAGCGTTAGCAGTATTTTGAATTTCTTTTAAAATCCTGTCAACGGTTTTCGCTGCAGCTTGGGAATTGGACGTAAGTGACTAACGGGCGAAATAATTCGTGTTGAGATCGCGGGCGGCTTTGACTTCGTCCGGGCGGGACACAACGGTTGTCTTGGGAAGGTCATGGAAGGCTTCCGGGTCCGCGCGGCTGAGCTCATCGGCCTGGATCATCGCTTCGACAAAGCGGTCCATCGTTTCTTTTGACTCCGTCTCGGTCGGCTCGATCATGATCGCCTCCTTGACGGACAGGGGGAAATACACGGTCGGGGGATGGATATTCTGGTCGATGAGGAATTTGGCAATGTCGGTCGCGTGAACGCCGCGCCGGGCCTGCTCCGACGCCGAAAACACGGCTTCATGCATGCACGGGCGGTCATAGGCTATTTTGTAATATGGTTTCAACCGCTCCTTGATGTAATTGGCGTTCAGCACCGCGTGGGCGCTGATCGCCTTAAGCCCCGCCTGGCCGGCCATCAGAATATAGGCGTACGCCCGCAGCAAAATGGCGAAGTTCCCGTAGAAGGAGGAAAGATAGCCGATCGATTCCGGGTAGTCGTAGTTTAAATAATACGTGCCGTCCTCCCGCCGGTCCACCAGAGAGATGGGCAAAAACGGTACCAATTTTTCCACAACGCCGACGGGTCCGGCCCCCGGGCCGCCGCCGCCGTGCGGTGTCGTGAAGGTCTTGTGCGTGTTGAGGTGCATGACGTCAAAGCCGATGTCGCCCGGCCGGCAGCGTCCCAGAATCGCGTTGAGGTTCGCCCCGTCGCAATACATGAGCCCGTCCACCGCGTGAATCATGTCGGCGATGGTGTCCACATCGGCATTGAATATCCCCAGCGTGTTGGGGCAGGTGAGCATGAGCCCGGCCGCCTCATCAGTGAGCTTTTCCCGCAGCTCGTTTAAGTCCATGACGCCGCGGCTATCGGAGCGCACCGCGACAATCTCGTAACCGGCGATGGCGGCTGTCGCTGGATTGGTGCCGTGGGCCGAATCCGGCACGATGATATATTTTTTTTTGTTTCCCTTCGTTTTGTGGTAGGCCGCCATGATCATGACGCCCGTCAATTCACCGTGCGCGCCGGCGAGCGGCTGCATGGTAAAGCGGCGCATGCCCGTTATTTCGCACAGCCATTGCTCAAGTTCAAAGATGACCTCCAGCGCCCCCTGCACCAGCTTCTCGCCGTCTTCCAGCTGGGGCAAAAGTGGGTGCAGATCGGCAAACCCCGGCATGGCGGCAATCACTTCGGTAAATTTAGGGTTATACTTCATCGTGCAGGAGCCGAGCGGATAGAACTGCGTGTCAACGGAATAATTTCTCTGGGACAACAGCGTGAAATGGCGCACTACGTCCAGTTCGGAAACCTCGGGCAGCGGGCAGTCCCGGCGCCTCCTATACGGCTGAGGAATCTGCGCCTTGAACCCGACATCCGAGCGCGGGACTTCAAATCCCCGGCGGCCTTCCACGCTTTTCTCGAAAATTAATTGCATATCGATAAATCAATCCTCTTTCGATCCAGGCACCCCTAAATGTAGGGGCGGGGTCACCCCGCCACTACGTAACACATCCTTCAACGCCTGCGCATATTTCAATATTTCCTCCCTTGTCCTTTTTTCCGTGACGGCGACGACCATGTACTGCTCCATGCCCTTGTAATACCGCCCTAGTGGAAAACCGGCGGCAAAGCCCTTCTTGATCATGGCCCCGGCCACTTTTGAAGCGTTGACCGGCAGATGGACGGTGAACTCGTTGAAGGTCGGCGAGCTCCTCTTCACTTCAACGCCGTCGACTTTTGCGATTTCCTGTTTGGCGAATTCCGCCTTGTCCAGGTTCAGCTGCGCCAACTCCTTGAACCCGCTCTTGCCCAAGAGGGACAGGTAAATGACCGCTTGCAGAGCGCATAATGAAACATTCGTGCAGATATTCGAGGTCGCTTTTTCCCGGCGGATATGCTGCTCCCGGGCCTGCAGGGTGTTGACAAAACACCGCCGGCCGGCGGCGTCCACGGTTTCGCCGACCACGCGCCCCGGCATCTTGCGTATGAATTGCTTGCGCGTGGCCATGAAGCCGAGGTACGGCCCGCCAAAATTCAGCGGCAGCCCCAGGCTCTGCCCTTCGCCGGTGACGATGTCCGCCCCCATGTCGCCCGGGGTCTTGAGCAGTCCGAGCGATATGGGATAAACGCTCTCAATCACCAAAATCCCCTTGGCATGGGCGCGCTCAACGATATCCGTGTGATCATCGATAGCCCCGAAGAAATTCGGATTCTGCAAAATCACGGCCGCCGTGTCATGGTCCAGCAATTTAGAAATATCTTCGCGGCTGCTCTGACCGTGAATGACGGGTGTTTCCCGGAATTCATAGGAAAGATTGCCCGTGTATGTCCTTAATATCTTGCGGTAGATAGGGCTGACCCCGCCGTCCATGATGATCTTTTTTCTGCCAGTGATGCGGATCGCCATCATGGCGGCCTCATAAAGGGCCGTGCCGCCGTCATAGAGGGAGGCGTTGGCCACCTCCATGTCCGTCAGGGCGCAAATGGCGCTCTGGAACTCATAGAGGGCCTGCAGGGTGCCCTGCGCGCATTCCGGCTGATAGGGCGTGTAGGCGGTGTAGAATTCCCCCCGAGAAACCAGGGCCTTCACGGCGGCCGGGACATAGTGGTCGCAATATCCGCCGCCGATGAACTGCACCAGGCCGGAGGCATTCTTGGCGGCCAGCCGCTTGGCATGCTCGACAATCTCAAACTCGGACATTCCTTCCGGAAGGTCAAACGACTTGGGCCTGTGGCGGGGCTGGATGTCGCGGAAGAGCTCCTCCGGCGAAGAAACGCCAACGGTCTTCAACATGGCTTCGATGTCTTTTTCCGTACTGGCGATGTAGGGGATCAACGGTATCCTTTGGATGAACAGCTGCGATGACAACGGCGGCCAAGCGGGATGCCGCCGGT
>Ga0155265_1126_pt1 | contig 11708 bp, 13 predicted proteins | sample RifCSPhighO2_02_FD_106233 | JGI IMG/M metagenome (GOLD analysis project Ga0155265, IMG submission 106233) | Omnitrophica WOR_2 bacterium RIFCSPHIGHO2_02_FULL_52_10 | reverse complement strand
TTGGCCCCTTCCCGCATCGTCAACAACCCTAATCCATGTTTCTGTCGCTGTTCCCCGGTGTTTTCATATCCCTGTCCATTGTCTTGGATTTTAACCAAAAGACGGTCTTTTTGCCGTTTGAGATCGACGTCCACCTGGGAGGCCTTGGCATGTTTCACGGTATTGGAGAGGGCCTCCTGAACGATGCGGTAGAGATTAATGGGGCCTCCATTGAAATCCAGCTGGTCGATTTTGCCATGGCGCAGCCGGACCGATAATTTTCTGTCTTTCTGCTGAAATTCCTCAATGAGCTTGCGCAGCGATGCGGATAAGCCGATGGAAGAAATGGAGGCGGGACGCAGGCGGTGCGATATGTGCCGCGTCTTTTCGATGATGCTGTCCAGTGACCGCAGCAATCCCTCACATTCCTTTTTGAAAAGGACAGGGTCCGCTTTCGAATCCGTCGTCACCGAATATAAATTCATTTTCAGGGCAATCAGCGATTGCCCGAGGTCATCATGAATGTCACGGGATATCCGGGCCTGCTCGGCTTCCTGGGCCTGAATGATTCTTTGGGGGACTTTGCTCAGCAAGGTCTCCATTTTTTTACGTTCCGTCACATCGCGGATAACGATGAGGATTTGCTGTTTCAGAAAAGGAAAAAACCGCGCCTCGAAATATCTGGTTTGCTTTTTGCGCGTTAAACTGTATTCGACTTGATATTGGCGGGCGCCGTTTAAAATTTCCTTGTGCGCCTCGTTGAATTTACGGAGCACGTCTGCCGGGAGGATATTATCCAGTTTTTCGTTTATCCATTTCCCGGCGGGGCGACTCAGGGCGGCCTTGTTGCTGGCCTGATCCGTGAGGATTTTGCCGTTCTCTTCGATCCAAAGGTACAGGTCGGGAACGGATTTAAAGATGGCTTCCAGTTCGGAATTCTTTTTCAGAATCTCCTCTTCGAACAGCTTGCGTTTGGTGATTTCCTGGTGGATGGCGACATGCCGGACGGGACGGCCATGGCCGTTGAGAACGGGCATAATCGTGGTAGCGACCCAGTAAAAGGAGCCGTCTTTGGCCTTGTTGCGGATTTCGCCTCTCCAGATTTTACCGTGGCCGATGGTTTTCCACAGATCCCGCATGAAACTTTTCGGATGATAACCCGAATTGATGATGCGGTGGTCCTGCCCGAGAAGCTCTTTCCGCGAATATTTCGAAATCTCGCAGAACTTGTCATTGACGTAGGTGATGATCCCGCTTTTATCGGTTATGGCGACAATGGCGGACGCGTCCAGGGCGGCTTTAATGTCGGCCAGCTCCTTTGAGGCGCCCTTAATGGCCTTTTCGCTTCTTCTAAGCGGAATGTTTTTTTGTGGAATCCTTTTCATGAAAATAGTTTCTGCCGAATAGTTAATTGAGGGGTCGGGGAGTTTTTACCAGTCTTCGACTCCTCATCCCGAGCGAAGTCCCGAGGCAAAGCCGAGGGGCGGAGTCGAAGCACTTGCGGCGGGGAGCCTTAATTGGGCCAGTCCCCAATCCCATTTACTTGAACAGCATCAATGCGCCGGTGATAAACATTAGAATACCAGATATTTTCCCTCCCTGATTGCCCAACGGCATAACCTTTTCCAGCAAAACAAAAATGGTAATGGCGGCGATCCAAAGGATATTCATAACACCACCTACAAAAAGCAGAAGCATCAAGATCCAGCAGCAGCCGATGCAAAAGGCGCCGTGTTTGATGCCCATCCGGAAAGCGCCGGCATTTCCCGGCCGCCAGTGAGACGAGATAAAATGAAACGGGGAGCGGCAATGCCTGAGGCAGTTGTCCTTGACCGGCAACCATTGATAAACCCCGGCGGCCATGAGCAAGGCCGCACCAAACTTGGGACTGTTGGCCACCATCATCGGCGACAGCAATGCCGCCTTGTCCAATAGCCATTGCGCTAAGGTCGCGCATAAACTGAAGACGGTCCACATAAATATATAGCCTGCCGTGAACGCGCCGGCCGGCGCGATCGGCGTGCCTTGATGCTGTGCCTTACGGGCCACAGCCGCGTAAATCAGGATCATCGGAGCGGCCGACGGCACCATCATGCCCACCATCATGATGGTCCACATGGCAAACATCATCCCAAAATAACCGGCGTCCCAGTCTTGGAGCCGCATGGCCGCCATGCAGAGCGATTCGGGATGGGACATATCCCGGGCCATCAGCAGCAGGTAGATCCAGGACAGGATGGTGATCCCGCCCAATGAACCGGTGATTGTCCAAAAATCACGCCTGGGTAGATTACTTACGGCTTGCATTGCCTGCAAAGTGGGGTTGACGGTCGCGGATGACCCCGTCCTGGTTCATGTGCAGCCAGCAAAACTGCCCGTACGTGTTGGTAAGACCCAACTGGAGGCCGGCAGTGACCCTGGAATTCCCAGAGCCCACTTCGGCGTACGTGTATTCAAAGCCGCCGGGCAGGTGAATGCCCTTGCGGTCTTCCTGCCCGCTGAAGGGATTGATGAGCGGCTCTCCCCTCGATTCCACCAGGCCCTCTACACGGACATGGGCGCGGCGGGCGTCGATATCAATGTCTATTTGGATCGGAGCATAAAGTGTCGGCATGATTTCGGAAACGGTGCTGTTAAAGACGTAAAAATGCGTCGACCCCGGAGCGGTGGATTCGCCATGGACAATTTTTTTGATGGTCTCGCGCTGCTTTTTATCGGCGCGCTCATCAATGATGAACTGCGAGCGGCCGTTGCCGTCCGCGATCTGCCCCGGCCACTTAAAAATTCCGATAAATTTTAGGCCGTCCAGTTTAATGTCGTTGAAGTTGCCCTCTTCGATGACCGAGCTGCCGATCGCTTCGCAGAATCCGTGGGTTGCGGGCGAACTAAACTGGCAGGGACAGCCATATGGGCAGTTGCAATTGGAGAATTCTTTGGCGTGCATCGTCCATTTGTCTGGCATGTTCTACTCCTTTTAGGTTGGGACAGGACCCGTTGAACCGGGGCTGTCTTTTACTTTTCCTTAAGTTTTAAGATCGACTCAGCGATTTGCCCCCATTCCTGCTCATGTTTCTGCCGGCTTCGGGGTTTGCCGGCGCGGGAATACCAATAACCGGCGTTGCCGTCATCGCCCTCCTTGCGGTGCAGGTAAGCGTGCACCCAGGCCGCGTCCGCTCCGGGGATATCTTGCGCGATTTTGTGCGCCTTGTCCCAATCGCCCTTGGCCTCCCACCACAACGCCAAAAGTAACCCGCTCAATCCCTCCGGCGGCCGTGCGTGCTCTAATGACTCCCGAAATGCGTCAAGCGATTTTGCTGGGATGTCAGAATGAGCGCTCCCTTTTTGGTGCCAACCAGAACGCATACCTTGTCCATTTTGTTCCTCTTGGTTTCAAGGAATTGCCTGCGCCTTTTCCAATAGTACGGAATTATAGCGCTGATTGCGCTTAAAAACAAGGCAGCTTTTTCAATATAATGGTACGCATCAAAGCTGCAATTTTTTATTTTTTCCTGAAAAATCCGGTAAAACGGTATATCATAAAATCATCCATTTTGAGGACGCGAAACGGGATGCAAACATGTTCAATTTAAGACGGATACAGGTTGTAAGCATATCAATTCTTTTTTCGCTGGCGTTGACTTCCTGCGAAACAGCGCGCAGGCAATCGGGTTCCCCGTCCAGCCAGGCCCGGCGTTCGTTGGCTACGCATACCGTTGCGCCCGGAGAAACATTGTGGCGCATTAGCCAAATTTATGACGTGCCTCTGGCCACAATCGTGCGCGCCAATGGCATTAATGACAATGCCACGTTAACGATGGGGCAAAAATTGAGTATCCCGCAGGCCGCCGCGCCGCACCAGCCTATTACCCTTTTCCCTTCTAAAAAATGGCAGTATATCATCATTCACCACACGGCAACGGAGGAGGGCAGCTCCCTCTCCTTCCATCAGTCGCATCTGGCCAAGGGCTGGGATCGGGGCGTGGGATATCATTTTGTCATTAATAATGGGGAAGGCGAAAAAAAGGACGGGTTTGTGGAAGTGACGCCGCGCTGGTTAAAACAGGAAGACGGGGCGCACTGCAAGGCGTCCGACATGAACATCAAAGGCATCGGCATCAGTTTGGTCGGCAATTTCAACGATCACGGGGTTTCCACAGCGCAGATGGATGCTTTGGTGGAGTTGGTCAATAAACTCCGTAAATATTACAAAATCCCCATGTCAAACATCCTGGGGCACAAGGATGTCGAAGGTAGCAACACGGAATGCCCGGGTAGCAAATTCCCATGGACGGAATTTCGGAAGAGATTGAAATGACGGGTAATGACTTTGGGTGCAGGGATACCCGGGGCCGCTCCTGCAATACTATCTCTTCCTTTGACACCGGGGACAGTAATATGTGCCGCGCTGGGCCACGACAATCCTTTGGATCAATTGCCGGCAGCGCCGGCACGGCCGGCCGGCACGGCCGTACACGTTGAGCCGCGTTTGATTGCCCCCGGCCTTGCTTGAAACCGAAACGAAATTCTGCTCGCCATTTCCCAAAGAGGTCCCGCCGCGGGCAATGGAAGACTTAAGGAAGCGCAATATGCCCGATCTGAGCCCGTTGATCTCCTCTCCTTTCAGTGAAGCGCTAAGCCGTTGAGGGTGTAATCCGGCCAGCCACAGCGATTCATCCGCGCAAATGTTCCCCAAGCCTGCAATCACGCTTTGATCCAACAACAGCGGTTTTAATTGCCTCCGGCGGTTGAGTAATAGTTCGGCAAGCGCGCGGCGTGTGAATGCTTTGCTCAACGGATCGATGCCTAAACGCGCCAGCTTGGCCTTAACAGTCTCATCCGCCGTGAATCTCCCGAATTTCCGCGGGTCGTGCAGACGTAACTCCATGTCATTGTCCAGCAGGATTCGAAGATGCTCATGCTTGTCAACAGGGGTATGAAGCGGGACAAACTTCAAACGGCCGGACATGCGCAGATGCAGCAGGCTTTGGCGGCCGTTATCGAATTGAAAAAGGATGTATTTTCCGCGGCGGCGGATATGCGCAAATTTTTTCGTCCGTAGAAGGCTGGTCAGGTTCTGGCCGGAAATGCTGCCTGTCACCGCCGGCCAGGCGACTGTGACCCTCTTGACGGCACGCCCGATGATGCCCAAATTTAACAGATCATCGACAGTGGTCTGTACTTCCGGTAGTTCTGGCATATAAATGGAATGAGTCGCTTTTACGGATGGGTGATGTTCTTTGAATTATAGAATTGAGTGGAACCGGCAGGCCTTTTGCATTTAAAGGGCTGGCTTAGCTATAATTTGAAATCTGTACCGTGAGATTTCTGAACGTCTCGGGCGGCATGGGTGAATGCCGCGTGGACCTTGTCCAGAAACCTCAGATAATCGTCAAACGTTGGCAGAGCGCTGGCGTCCTTGGTGTTACGGAACGCTTCACGCCGCCTTGGGTTTGCGGCATCACGTAACATTTCTTTTTTTTCGTTAGAATTAAGCATTTTTGACTTTCTCCAACAATGTATCCAGTTTATGTTCCAGACCGAACAAGGAGAAATATTCCCTCAGGAGTCTGGTGTCCAATCGGTCATGATGCAGCGTGAGCAGTTGTTCAATGTCAGCCCAGTCCCGCGCCTCCCTTTTCGGATCATTGGCGCTGGCCTGGATCTTTAGCCCAATAATATCTTCCGTGTCCAGGACCCTGACCTTGAACTTGTTTTTCAGTATGCCATATTCCTTGGCCCTTTTCAACATATTCCTGGTGTACTCCCGGCGGGCGTGCACAAAGTCAATTTGACCCAATTCCTTCAAAAGCCCTTTATAATTCGACACGTCCTCGCTCTCATGGATCAGCTCATACCCCAGATTTAAAAGCAACTCCCGCATTTTCGCCATGTCATCCGCGTGAATAAGGAAATCGATGTCTGCTGTTGCGCGCGAGTAGCCGGCGGCGTGGAGGGCAAATCCGCCCATCAGCGCATAGCGGATATTGTGCGTTTCAAAATACTCCAATAGAAATTTAAAGACCTTTTCAAAGTCCATAGCCGGTCACGGGAAAGACGAAGTTATTTATGCGCGATGGCCGCGCCGCGCGGCCCGGCAAGGTGAAGAAGCTCAAAATTTGTAAAATATTTCCTTGAAATCGACTACCCTGCGCAAAAGACAGGGAGTTCCTGCTCATCATTAAAATACCATTTGCGTGTACTAATTGTAACGGTTAAGTATGTGCCAAGCAAGATACTTTTTTCCTCACTTTCGCAAGTTTGCCGCTAAGTTACGGCGAATAAGCTATTAAAGGATATGATATTTTGCTATATTAACAATTGTCTGTAAAAATCCTTACAGGTGTATCAATACGCAAGCTTATGGTCATGTTAAAACAAGGAAATATGCGGGATATTACAATTTTGATCGGCATCGCGCTGGTATGCTACATCCCTGCGCTGTTTAATGGTTTTGTCAATTACGATGATCCGACCCTGCTGTTTGAAAACGCGCTTATTCAGACGTTTTCCTTTGAGAATACCGGCCGCATTTTTGCCGAAATCCTCAGCGGCCACTACAGTCGGTTTAACCCCCTCGTTTTCATCGCTTATGCGCTGATTTACCGTTTTGCCGGATTCGACGCCTTCTGGTTCCATGCAGCGAGCATTTTATTTCATACAGGGGGCACGGTCATGGTGTATTTATTGGCCAGAGAAATGACCCGTAACGCGCGGCTTAGTTTGATTTGCGCGCTGTTGTTCGCTGTCCACCCCATCCATGTCGAGCCGGTGGCATGGGCATCGGCGCTCACCCACGTTATGTATGCCTTTTTCTATTTATGTTCTGCGTATGTTTTTCATGGTGCGCTTCATAAGGAAAAAAGGCGCGCGGCATGGGTTGCTTTGTCCTTTTTACTTTTTGTGCTCGCCGGCGCAAGCTTTTCCGGGGGAGCCATGACGCTTCCACTGATTTTGGCGCTTTTGATGCCGCTTCAACCGGGCACGTCGCATAAAAAATTGGCCATCTGGTTGTCCCCTTTTTTTGCGCTTTCCGGTTATTTTGCTTATCTAACAATACATACGGCTAAGAGCGCGGACGTGATCACAAACCCTTATTTTAATATTGGGCAATATCCGTTTTTTGAGCGCGTTAACCAGTCGGTGGTCAGTTTACTGTACTATATTAAACAGACGCTTTTCCCCTATTCGTACTCCATAGTTTACCCCGAAGGGTATTTTATTCCATTTGGGAATGGCGTGGTCACAGCCTCCTTTATGCTGTTCACAATCCTTGCGGCGGTTAGCCGTAAACGCTTTTTTCGATTGCAGTATTTCACGGCCGGTTTTTTATTTTTTATCATCGCCATTGCCCCATTTTTAAAAATTTACTCTACCAGCGATTCAATCATCAATGACCGATATGTTTATTTAGCTTCTTTCGGCTTGTTTTTAATTTTAGCGGAGATCATAGACCGGACTCTGACCTCAAAGCGCAAAACTTTCCAGCCTGTTGCGCTTGTCCTTTCGGCGAGTCTTGGTTATTTGGTCATCAATACTTGGACCATGAGCCTTAATTGGCGCAATGGAGAAATGCTGTGGAGCCAGGCCATAAAAATGTATCCACGCGCGTACCCCTCCTACGTTGGGCGCGCGAAGTATTTCTATGCGCAGAAAGAATTCGCGAAGACCCTTGCGGATTGCGATCGCGCACTTGCGTACAATCCCAATTACGTTGATGCGCTCTCACTTAAAGGGCTTGTCTCTATGACCATGGGGATGTATGAAGAGGCGATTGGGATGTATTCGCGTGTCCTGGAGCAGGAGCGCGAGAATATTTCTGCCTTGAATAACCGCGGCGCTGCCTTTCTTCTGCTCGGGCAGACAGAAAAGGCGGTCATGGATTTTAACCGCTCGCTCGGGCTGAAGAGCGGACAGGTCGATGTCCTGTATAATCGCGGCGTCGCATATTTCCAGTCTAAACTATTCGCGGAAGCCATGCGCGACTTGAAATCTGTTCTTGCGGAAAATCCGGATTTTCAGCCGGCCCAAGAAAAAATAGACGAAATTAAAGTAATCTTGAGGGAACAATAGTAAAATGCTGTTATGAACTCCTCGGCCTTCTCTAAATCAAAGCTCCCCACCCTGCTTTCGATTGTTGTTCCGGTCTATAATGAAGCCGGCAATATCAGTCCCTTAGTTGATGCGATCAAAAAGAGCGTGGACAATCTCAGCATCACTTACGAGGTCATTTTCATCGATGACGGCAGCCAGGACGGGACATGGGACGCGGTGACCAAAGTGTCGCGGGCTGACCCAAGGGTTAAGGGGCTGTCGCTCTCCCGGAATTTCGGCCACCAACATGCCATACTTGCCGGCTACAGCATTGCCGAAGGCAAGGCGGTCATCAGCATGGACGGCGACCTTCAGCACCCGCCTTCCCTGCTTCCGGCCATGTTGCGGGAATGGCAAAACGGTTTTAAAATCGTGCATACGCGGCGGATCAGTCACCGCAAGCAACCGGCGTTCAAGCGGCTGACCTCAAAGGCGTTTTACTGGGTGTTTTCACTGCTGACGCAGGTCGTCATTCCCGAAGGGTCTTCCGATTTCCGCCTGCTGGACCGCCAGGTACTGGACAACATCACGAAATTTAACGATGTGGAGTTCTTCATTCGGGGGGTCGTAAACTGGATAGGATTTCCGGCCACGGTGCTGACGTATCAGGAAAACGAAAGATTTTCCGATAAAAGCAAATACACGTTTACGCGCATGTTCCGGCTGGCCGTTTCCGGCGTTGTTGCCTTCACCTCCCTTCCGCTGAAGATAGGCATTTGGCTGGGATTATTCACGAGTGTCCTGGCCTTTCTCGAAATTATATACATTTTTATTAAGTTTGTTCAGGGCGTGACGGTTCCGGGCTGGGCATCGATTGTCGGCATCGTCTCCTTCCTTTTCGGCATTTTATTCATGATCCTCGGGTGCATCGGCCTGTACATCGCGAACATCCACGAAAACCTGAAAAACCGGCCGCGCTTTGTCATCCAGCAAAAAGTCAATCTCTCGTGACAGAAAAAGCCAGGGACAAACGGTATTATTTTGAGCAGCTGGGGGATGATTTCGAGGCATTCATCTCCGATTACGATGCCACCCGGCGCATTGAACTGATTTTTCAGCGTCTGGTTCCGCGCGCTTCCGTTGTGCCGGACATGACCGTCTTGGAGGTCGGCTGCGGCACGGGAAGGATATCAAGAGAAATCCGCAAGCGCCCCTGGAAACTGACCGTGAATGACATTTCGGAAAAACTTTGCCGGCAAGTGGCCGGCGAACTGGATTGTCAGTTTCTTGCGGGGGATGGCACGCATTTGCCGTGCGCCAACGGGGCATACGACATGATTATCAGCTCGGAGTGCCTGGAGCATACCTTTGGCCCGTGGGCGGTGATGGCTGAGCTAAAACGCGCTCTAAAGGCCGGTGGCAGCCTCATTGTGACGACACCTAATAAATTGTGGTACCCCGCCCTCCTTGTGGCGAAAGCGATGAACATGAGAAAATTCGCCGGAATTGAGCGTTGGACATGGCCTTGGAGCATGCGCCGTTGGCTGCGGCAGAGCAAATTTGCGGATATCCATTTTGATGGCTGTCATCTGCTTCCCTGGCAGTTACCCTTAGCCAAGAGAATCCTTCCCTTTTTTGATTGCGGCGGAAAATACTTGTATCCGTTGATGATCAATTACGGGTTTTATGCGAGAAAAATACTGTAGCGCGAAGTCTAGGGAAACACGATGGGGATTACAGACCACCGCATTAGTAATGGAACCAGTGCATCTTTCACGACTCGTTGGAGCGGTGGCAGTATTGACGTCCGTAAAGGTTCCATTATCTACACGGACGTCAATAGAATCTATTGCAATTCCAGTCAAATTTTGATACGTTAATCCTTATGCAATTTAAGACTTTAATGGTTTGTGGCTTCATTCTCTTCCCTACGGCAGTGGTCGTTGCGCAGGAAGCGCAGAACAAGGCCTATGTCCAGGATGGAAAAATCGTTGTCGAAACCAAGGACGGCGTCAAGGCTCTGGATTATTCCGGCCGCGATGGTTTTACCAGCCGCGATATTTCCAAATGGACAACCCGCGAGGAAGTTGCGCCTGTCACGGAAGCCCTGAGCGTTTTCAAAGACAAATCCAAAGAATACTACCGCAAGCGGGTGTGGTTTGTCGATGACGGCACGGGCCTCGACCAGTTTTACGTGGAGTTCACCACCGATGACCTTAACGCCAGCCCCTATCTCCTTCCCCATTATAATTTCGCGTATTACCTGGGGTATTCGCCGTCCGGCATTCTGGGCGTGTACGGGGCGAATTTGAATGACAGCGAAGACACTTTTTTTGTTGATCATTCCAGCCATTTCGACCTGGTCACCTGCGATCAAAAGGAAAGTTACCTGGTCATCCAGGAGGATGGCGCGTTAAAACAGCTCATCGTGTATGATCCTGGAGGCAATAAAACGGACACGGCCTTTGCCTTTGGGACCACGATTGAGGAAATCCAGAAGTCATTATGTCCATAAATAATCCAATTAACAGGGAGGTTTACATGCGTCGGATTACCATTTTATTGATACTTCTTGCCATTGGTTTTACCGGCCTGCAGTCGGCCTGGGCCGCCAATCTCAAAAAGACCGTGGCGGTCTTCGAATTTCAAAACGATTCCGGCTATGCCAGCTGGGTGAGCATGGGCCACGATTTCTCCGACCAGCTGTCGGATGCCCTGGTTCAAAGCGGAAAATTCATCGTGCTTTCGCGCCGGGATTTGGACACCGTCATGGCCGAGCAGGACCTGGCGGCCAGTGACCGCTTCGCCCAATCGAATACCGCCAAAATTGGGAAGATCGTGCCGGCCCAAATTCTGGTCAAGGGGCGCGTCGTCGATTTTCAGGAAAATACTTCTTCGGGCGGCCAGGGGTTCAGCATCAAAGGGGTATCTTTGGGGACCAAGCGCTCCAGCACCAGCATCGGCGTCATTGTCCAGCTGATCGATTCCACCACAGGGGAAATCATTGACTCCAAGCGGGTGGATGGCGAGGCCAAGGCGGGCGGGCTGTCTGTGGGGTTCAGCGGGTCGTTCGACCTTAATTCGTCTGATTTCAAAGAGACGCCGGTGGGCAAGGCCACTCAGATTGTCATTGACCGTGCCGTGGAGTATGTCGCTTCGAAAATGGAAAATATCCCCTGGGAAGGCAAGGTCGTCACCGTGAAAGACAATCAGGTCTTTGTCAACGCTGGGACCAATGCCGGGGTCAATGTCGGTGATACGTTCAGCGTGTACAATCTCGGGGAAGCGCTGATCGATCCGGACACCGGGATCAATCTGGGCAGCGAGCGCACCAAGATTGCCGACATCAAGGTTGAGGAAGTGCAGGAAAAGTTTTCTAAAGCGGTGACAACGGGAGACATCACCAAGATCGCCAAAGGCGACCTGGTGCTCAAATAAGGACATTGCCATGAAATCCATCGGATACGCGTTGTTGATTACAGCCGTGGTTGGGCTGTCGGGCTGTGCAACGGCTGAAAAGGCCACCACCGAAGGCGGCAAATTAATCGGTCAGACCACCAATGTTGTCGGCGGGGTGAGCAAAGGCGGGGCCGAAGCGGTCAAGGGGCAGGAAGAAAACCCCTATGGAAGGTAATTAAGCGCTGTCCTTCCAAACATTCACCGCAGGCGCGGCAGAGCCCACGGGCATTTACTGGTTC
>Ga0155265_1004_pt1 | contig 11724 bp, 10 predicted proteins | sample RifCSPhighO2_02_FD_106233 | JGI IMG/M metagenome (GOLD analysis project Ga0155265, IMG submission 106233) | Omnitrophica WOR_2 bacterium RIFCSPHIGHO2_02_FULL_52_10 | reverse complement strand
GAATGCAAGGTTCTCTACCCACTCAAAACTCCAAAGAACCTAAGATCTTTGTACGTGTGTATCATTTCGAATAATGTCCCGACAATAAAATCCTAAAAAGCTAACCAGCTAGAAAGCTAATAAGCTGGCAAGCTTAACCGGCAAACGATACGGGCCGCGTGACCGTAACCGTTACCGAAATTCCGGAAGCATCGGCAACTTCCAATTCACTCCACTTTATGAGCCAACCCCTTGTCCAATAGAACCTGATTCAGCCACCGGCCCTCCGCCAGGATGCGCTCTTTGTCGGTTTCGCCCGGCAGATACCAGAGGTCCACCAGGTAACGGCCGAATTTCTCGGTCATGGATTTGTAGGAGCGGATGACGACGATTTTGGCAGCCAGCTCCTTTTCCACGAATGCTTTGGCCTCTTCGCCTTTTTTAGTCCCCTTTTCCGGGCAGTTGATCCCCCGCAGGCGCACTTTGTGCTCCATTTTGGTGTAAAACCCGACATCGATATTCAGAAAAAATGTGTCGCCGTCGGTGACTTTCAAGACGTCCGCGGCATATGTATACAGCCGCTGGGTGATCATTTTCAGTTTTGTTCCGCCCTTGCTCTTTTGCCCCTGAACAGCGGTATTCTCATAGAAATTATTGCGCATGCGCCGGCGCAGTTCGTGGCTGCTCCAGCCGTGAAGAGCCGTATTCTGTAAATAAAATTCCCGAACCTTTTTATCTCCCGCATAAAGGAGCGCGGCGTAGTGCGACCACTTTAACGGGCAACCGTCAATGTCTTCCCTGTAGCCGCCGGGATATTGCCTGTAAAAACGGACATACTTTTCCAGCGTCCCTTTGGCGACTCCCGCTAGATGCGCGATATTCTTGATAATTTCACCGGTTTCGCGCGTGTAAGTGTGAACGTCCTTTCCGGCCGTCCAATAGACCTTCATCACGGCCCGGGCGGCCTCCCCGTCCGTCTCATAACGCTCAATTTCCTCAAGGAGGCGCCTGAGCCGGCTGATCAATTTTTTTTGTGACATTCGGCGTCCCTTGACTTTATTTGATTTCCGGCATTTCCGGCTAAATAATATCGCCTGTATGCTTTCCCCGCCCCGATATCACGGAACAACGATACCCAGCTCGCGAGAAATTCCCTTCTGTTAAAGCACGAGAGCGCCAGACGCGCCGCGCCTTCCAAAATCCGCCGGATAAGATAGCGCGGGATGCCGGCCACGCGCACGACGGACGGGTCCAGCTTGCCGTTATCCTTGACAACCGTGTATTTCCCGTAAGCCATGTTCCAGTTGGCAATATATTTTAAGGTCATTCGCTCCCGAACAGCCGGATGCCAAACAATAGCCGTCCCGACGTAATAGATCCGCTTGTGGTTCTTTTCCCAGCGGATGCTGATCTCGGTGTCATCACCGAATGTGCCGGCTCCAGGGCCGAGTTTGGTGTTAAAACCTCCGAGCTCATCAAATAAATAGCGTTTGACGATCAGATTAGCGCCCATCACGGGGATCATCTGCCGGCCGTCATAAGGCTTGATGTCCGGGCCATAATCGTAGCAAACAAAGGGGCCGCGCAAGAGATCGACATTATCTTCCAGCCATTTCACGGAATCCGGCGGGAATTTAGGGATGATCCGCCCGCAGGCGGCGTCAAAATCGGTGGAAGAAATAAATTGATAAAGATTTTTAAGCCAATCGCGTTCAAGGATCACATCATCATCCAGAAATACTATAATTTCGCCCTCCGCTTCCTTGATCGCGGAATTGAGCGCGAACGATTTGCCCTGGCGGCCCTCAAACAAATACCGGATCTTTTTATCCGGAAATCTGTCCGTATAACCGCGAACAAGCCCTTTCGTGCCGTCACTGGAATTATTGTCGGCGACCATAACCTCCACACCGCATTCATCCCATGCGGCCTGGGAAAAAAGGCTGTCCAAACAAACCCCCAGGTCCTTACAGCGGTTATACGTCGCAATAATAATGCTTATTTTTGTTTGCTTTGACATTTTATAAACCTGTTCCCTTAAGAAACGCTCCATTTGGCTTCCAGGGCGAGCACGGGGCCGCCCCGGTATTCCATTTGATCCATGTCGATGCGCAGGATATCCTGATTTCTCACATGATAAGAATGGATCTTATTCTTATCCCATACGGAAAATTTCACCATATAAATGCTTGGGGTCAGCAACAACTTATCCATGACAAAATTCATGGTAAGATCACCTTTTACGTTTCCGAGAATGAGCCCGGTTTTGTCGGAAAACGAGCTGCAGCAAAGCACCCCATCCGAACGGACAATATCCACTTTAAAAATCGGACTCTCGACTTCTTCCCGCGCGGTTACGTTGATGATAAAATGAAGCGCGTCGCCCACGCTGAAATTTTCCTGGGGGGCGCCGTCACTTTTGACCATCCGCACGTTCTTGATTTCAATGGCCGAGCTCGTATCCACTTTTACTTTTTCTGCATTTGAGCCTAATTTCCCCTTCATTTCAGCTTCGATCTCATGATTGACGATATTTTGGTAATGCGGGATCACTTCATCCACATCACCGTCCATCACCACTTCCCCGCGCCGTAATAAAATGACCCTTTTGCACAGGCTCTGGATCATGTCCAGTTGATGCGAAACAAGAACGATTGTCGCGCCGGAATGCAATAATTCCCGTATCTTCTGGGCACATTTGGCCTGGAAGGCAATATCCCCGACCGATAAAACTTCATCGACCAAAAGGATGTCCGGCTCCATGTGCGCCGCGACCGAAAAGCCCAACCGTGAATACATCCCTGAAGAATAACGCTTGACCGGAGTATCAATAAATTCCCGGACTCCCGAAAATTCCACAATGTCATCAAATTTCGCATCGATTTCTTTTTTGCGCATCCCCAGAATGGTGGCGTTAAGGTAAACATTTTCCCGGCCGGTCAATTCGGAGTGGAAACCGGCGGTCACTTCGATCAGCGCCGAAAGGCGGCCGATGATCTTAATGGAACCCTCATTGGGGACTATGATGCGGGAAAGCAATTTGAGGATCGTGCTTTTCCCGGCGCCATTAGGCCCCATGATGCCGATCACGCCGCCCTTTTCGATGTTGAAGCTCACGTCCTTGACCGCCCAGAACTCCCTCTCTTCAAGCGTCAGGTTGCGGTCCTTCCGCTTAAACAGGTTCGGGATCGCGTCGCGCAGCGAGTTTATTTTTTCCCCTTTCTTAAATTTTTTCCAGACGTTGGTGAATTCGATGGCGTTGCTCATTTTGGTTTTCCTCTTTGATCAGGTAATAGTAAAGGTTAAATAATGTTACGAATGTTTGCTGATGTTAATAAGGTTACTTTTTCATGACTGTCCAAATTAGCTGTCATTGCGAGCCCCGAAGGGGCGAAGCAATCTCAAAGCCCATCATACAAATCCTTCCATTCCCTGTTCATACACTCGATCAATTTGATTTTCTTCGCGCGCGATCCCCCCTTAATCTGCTTTTCACGTAAAATGGCATTTTCAATATCGTGGAAAGATTCATAATAGACCAGCTTAATCACGTTATATTTCTTTGTAAACCCCTCAATGAGCTTCTCCTTATGTTCATAAACACGTCGAAGCAAATCATTTGTTACCACTGTATAAAGCACTGTGTTGCTCTTATTTGTCATGATGTAGATGAAATATTGCCGTTCCATAATGCGCCATTATCATTTTGAATGCAATATGCTATCGCTGTTTTGTGACTGCTTCGTACTCGTTCTTCCAAAATCATTTAAAACTTAAAGATTGCTTCGTCGCCCTCTGGGCTCCTCGCAATGACGATATTTCTGTTATCCCAGCATCCCGAAACTCGTCAACTCGTAACCCGAAACTCGCCAACTGACTAAATATTCTCCGCAAACAGCGGCTCCATTTTATGAAAAACAGTCATTCCCAGAGTAAATATCGCCGCCGTGGCAAGGGTCGCGTAACTCAACCAGAACAGGTCCGGCATCTGATGCAGGACGACAACCCGGTTGAGTGTTTCCAGGATGCTCCCTATCGGGTTGATCAGCATAAGGGGTTCCCATTTGCCGAAATCGCTCGCGCTGAAAAAGACCGGCGTGAAAAAAATCCCGAACATGAGGATGATCTCAACCACATACTTGACGTCCCGGAAAAACAGGTTGGCGGAAGACAAGATCAACCCCAGGCCGAACGTAAAAAGGACCAAAAGAAGCAGTAAAAACGGCGCCCATAACAGGTAGATGCTCACACCCACCTTGAAAACGGTCAAGAGAATGACGACAACGGCCGCCGCCACGCAAAAATCGAACATGCAGGCAAAGATCGAGGACAAGACCAAAACCGCCCGGGGAAAGTAGATCTTCGTGACCAAAGAGCTGTTGCCCACCAAAGCCTGTACCGCGAAGCGGATCGAGCTGATAAAGAATGTGTACGGCAGGGTCTTGACGGTAATGGACACGATGGCGTCGATCTCCAGCGGCCGCTGCGCGACAACCGCCATGGCTTTTTTAATCAAAATGCCGGCGCACACCGCGATAATAGGCATAAATACGGCCCATAGGAACCCCATGGCGGCCTGCTTATACCTGACCCGTAAATCCCGCGTGGTGAGCATGAATAATAAATCACGGTAATTGAAAATTTCCCTCATCGCTTTAAACATTTTAGTTCTCCCTATTTTATAGATACATCAATCTCAATTTACTCATATCAGTCTGGCATAGAACTATTTATATACAACGTCTCCTAATTTCCCTGGATGGCATTTTGCATCGTTCAAATTATTTTTGACATTACCTTTACATGGCCGGCATCGGGAGGTGCGGGATCCCCAAGGCACGCAGCGCTTCCCGCGCGCCGTTTTCCACGTTAAATTTCTTTTGAATAGAACCGCGGGCCTCAGATGACATCTTTAAGGCCTCCCCCTCCGGCAGCGCCAAGGCTTTTTTTAAGCCCGCGCATACCGCGACGGAAGTCCTCTCTACGATAAACCCGTCGACGCCGTTTCGAATGGTTTCTCCCGCTCCCGGAACATCGGTCACGACCGGAATCAACCCCACGGCCATGGCTTCCATCATGGCATTTGAAAGCCCTTCGATATCCGAAGGCAAAGCGAAAATATCGCTCATCCTTAAAAAATCAACCACGCGCTCCTGGAAACCGGCAAAAACAATCCGGCCGGCGTTCCGCTTTTGAGCAGCCAATTTTTCCAGGTCATTTTTCAGGGGCCCATCTCCGACCAAGAATAACCAGACCCCGGTGAAATCGGACAATTCACCGAAAGCGTCGATCAGCCGGTCGATGCATTTTTCCGGCGAAAAGCGCGCGGTTGAAATGATGACCTTGTTCGCGGCCCCGATTCCCCACTGCTCGCGTAAACGCGCCTTTGCTTCGGAATCCGGGGTAAAGGCCGTTAAATCCACCCCATGATAAATCGTGACGGTCTTATGTTTGGGGTATCCATACCAATCGATCAACCTGTTTCTCACATCGTGACTGTTGCAAATATTATACCGGCACAGCCACCCTTTTAATCCGCATGGTAAAACGCGCTTATACCACCACAAGCCCATCCCGGGTATAAACCCGAGGAATTTCCTGCTGCTTCGAACCGGGGGTTCAGGGGCGCCCAGCACTTCCAGAGAATATAGCCGACCCCGCGAAACCATAAAAGCGGCCAAAAAGTCCGGAAGAATAAAATCAACAAACGCCCCCTGGGCCAAAACTACTACGTCTGGTTTAAGTGACTTCAAAAAATGATATCGATCCCGCAACGGCATATACGGGTTTCCCGGGTTATCCAAAGGAAAAAGCTTTACTTCAACCGGAAGCCCTTTCTGGCGAAACCGCTCAGAATGGATGTCAAGATTAGTCACAAATGTTATGCGCACTTTTGAATAATCCGTCCGCTCAAAATAATCCAGCAGCATCTTTTCGAACCCGCCCCAGCCGCACTTTTTTTTGAAAACACGCAGAAAGACGTAATGTCTCATGCCATCATCCATCATTTAATTTATGCCCGTTGCCGTATTCACATGGAATCTTGATTTGAGAATTTTCATGACATCACCGTTCAACATGTCCAAACAAAAATTCGGATGGGAGACAATGAATTTCCTTATCCATCGAGGCATCTTTTTTGCTTTATCCCAGCGCCCGTCAATGCCCTTGAATCCGCAATAAAGGCCGTCTAAATACGCGTCAACAACATCCCCCATACCTTCCTTTTGTTTATAGGCGACACCCGTGATAATTTTCTTCAGATAATTACGGTAAAAGCGGATTTTCTTGGGGCTGTACTTCCTGAAAAAGAAAAGATCATTGCGCGTCACATAAAAATAAAAATAAAGGGGTAATTTATCGAACCCTCCCACATCGATCTCATGGCATCGATGGAACACCTTGGCATCCTGCGCCACCGCTATCCTAAATCCGGCCCGCTGGGCCCGAATAGAATATTCCTGATCTTCACAGTAGCAGAAATACCGCTCCTCAAAGAACCCAACGGCATCTATGACCTTGCGATTGACCAAAGCAGCCGTAAACCATATCCAAAGTCGATCTGATGATAAAGAATTTGTCTTGTTGATATCAAGGGTTTCCTTGATCTTGCAATGTTCCCAATCGATCTCCGCCCCACAATGCTGTAAGCGTCTGGACTTATAATAATACAAAGCAGCGCTGACCAGGCCGATATCCGGTGACGACTCCGCTTTCGCCACCATTTTCTCGATCGCGTCCGGTTCCACAAAGGCGTCGGCGTTCAGCAGCAGGACGTAATCCGCTCCCCTCTTCAACGCGTCCCGCACCCCTAGATTGGTCCCCCCGGCCCAGCCGAGATTGTCCCTGCTCTTGATCAGGATGATCCCCCGGATCTCTTTTTCAATTCTTTCCGCCGAGCCGTCGGTGGACGCGTTGTCCACGACAACAATCTCGAAGTTCCGGTACGCGCTCTTCCGCAGCGCCGCGACGCACTCAGCCGTGTCCTGATAACAATTCCAGTTGATAAGAACAATACTTACGCGAGGGTTCCGCATATCAAACTTTCTTTTTACTAACGAGAATCTTTTGATATAATTCATGGTAACTCTTGACAATCTTATCCCATGTATATTGCTTGAGCACCTTTGCTTTTCCGTTTTCGCCCAGCCGTTTCTGCAATTCTTTATTTTCAATCAATTGGATTATCATCGTCGATAATTGCCGCGGATTATCATAATCCACCAATAAGCAGTCTTTGCCCTCCTCCATAAATGTTTCCTGGGCCGTGTTCCGACAGGCAATGACGGGTTTGCCGCAAATCCAGGCTTCAAGATAAACGAAACCAAACGAATCAATGCATGAGGGCATCACAAAAATGTCCCCGGCATTGAAAATCTCATATTTTTCGTCATCAGAGAAATTCCGGATCTCAATAAGGTTCGCGCGTTTCGCCGGGCTGATGCGGTCCTTGACCCCCTGGATGACCGGCTCATTGTCATAGTAATTATTACCGGCCAAAATGAGCTTGGCTTGGGGACAGGAATCCCAAACCCGGTCCATGGCTTTCAGTACCGTTGCCACCCCTTTGCGTAAATCCCGGCGGCCAACGAAAAAAACAACCGGTTCGGCCCCTATGCCCAAACCTTTTCGGTAAGCCTTACCATCTTTTGCCAAAAACTTTTCCGGCTCCAGGCCGTGGCCTATCACCGAAACTTTGGCCGGATCACTGATCCTTTCGGCTATGAACTTGCGCTCAAATTCCGTTGATGCCACAATATGATCCGCGGCATTCAACATTCTTATATTGAGAGCGGAAATATACCATTCCTGTGTCAAATGAGATGTGGGACTAATTACCCAGGGAATACCAAAAAGCTTTTTGGCCAGATAGCAAAAATACGTGTGCATGAGATAGGTGTTAATGGAAAGCATAATATCCGGCCTTAGCCATCCGATCGCCCCCAACATGCCCGGCAAAAACGGCCCATGACGCCACATCTCATCCGCATCTCCAACCAGAATTGACTTTAAACGATACCCCCCCCTTATTCTCTCCATACGATTTAACACGAAGGATTGTACGCCATAGTATGCCCTAAACCGTCTTACTGCCACCCCGTCAATAACTTCCTTTTTGGGGAGTTTATGTTTTCGCTCAGCATCATCGACTTCGTACAAATTTGTAGCATCGGACGTGAAAACAAAAACCCGTTCGCCGCGTTTGACCATATATTCAGAAATCATCTTGGCTTGTATTTCATTTCCACCTAACGATGGATGATATAATCCTACCGTATGCAAAACTTTAAAACTCATATCGCTTATTCCTTATGATCTGGATTTTCTTCATTTAAGGGTCTCAAGTTCCCTCTCAAAGTAGTCAATCAAATACCGCGTGTACCGCGCGCGCCCGGCCCTTGTTAAGTGCGTGAAGTCATTGAATTCCTCCGCGGCAAATGGAGGAAGTTCGGCATGCGGAGCGAAAGTAAAGCCGATCCGCCGGGATTGCTCCGTCAAAAAATCATCATAGCCCTCCAAGACCTGAGGAGAGCATATCTTGGGAAACAGGGGGTGCAGCGGGCAGCCGGAAACGATCAATCGGATGTCATGGGCAACAACGTCCCTGGCAAAAACATCGAACAGGTCTTGATACAAATCCGTATACCGGGTGTACCGATAACGCTGTTCTTTCTTGTATTTTTCGATTTGTTTCTCAAAATAGGAATCCGGATACGGTTCCGTGAAAAACGAATCCATGGGCAGAGGGCGTTTCTCTACTCCCAGGGAATACTTGAAACTCGCATAAAAGATCTCATCGAAATGATTGCGGAACCTGTAAAACAGCGAGAATGAACCGGCGAACACGTCCAGGAAATCCCCCCGGAAATCCTTGTCATAATCTTCCCTGCGCAGGTGTTTGGCCAAATACGGGAGGATATTCGGGTTAAAATAATATTCCAGGTTATTGACGGGCTGGATCTTATACGGCGTGTAAAACGTCTCGACGAACGGCGTGTAGAAAATCGCGTCCGGCCGGGCCGCGATGAGACGGTCTTTCAGCATATAAAGATCGACCGGATAAAAGGTCCCGATGACCCCCAGATCATAGAAACGGATGTTGCGATCCTTGAATTGCTCGTTAAGATACGCGACATCGATGTCCTCGCGTGCCTGGCTTGTTCCGATCAAAAAAACCTTTTTAAACGGCGTCTGCCGGGGAATGCCGCGCAAGACGCTTTCAAAGCGCAGGGCGTCGTCGAAGTGGAAGCGGCCATTGCGCTCGACATAGCGCCAAAAGCCCGCGCTGCGCTCCAGGCCGACCTGCAGCAGGATAAACAAAAGCAGGCCGGCCATAAACGGCCAAGGCCATCGTTTAAAATTGGAAATAGATAAATTGGTTCCCATTGGTCACTCCGTAAACCGAAAAGTAAAACAAACAAATCGCGTAAAAGATAACTTTGAACATTGGCTGCGCCTTATAGACCGCCATCAGGTCGTTTGTCCGGTATTGCCAGATCTGAACGGCAAGCAGGATCCACGTAAAATAAACCAGCTTCGAGAGGATCGGCACGACGTTCTCGGTCATTGTAAAATCGGTGAAAAGCGCCTGCAACATGCAGACGGCCACGGCCATGCCGTTGACGGAACGGAAAAGCAGCATGCCGATTACAACCAGATGGAACATAAAAACCAGTCGCGCGGCAAACCACAGCGCCTGCCCCCACCGGGACTTCGGATTGATCCAATTAAGACAATGCACCCGGATCAGGACGTAGCAGCACAGCAAAAGGCCGTAGTAAACCCCGAAAATGATATAGTTCCAGCCCGCGCCGTGCCAGAGCCCGATTAGAGTCATGGTGATCATCAAGGCGGCAAAAATCCGGCTGTTCCCTTTCAAAAATCTAAGCCCGCTGAAAAGCGGAATATACAGGTAATCCCGCAGCCACGTGCTTAAGCTGATGTGCCATTTATTCCAATAATCCTGGATATTGGTCACAAAGAACGGCAGGTTGAAATTGACCATCAGCTCAAACCCCATGATCTTCCCCAGGCCGCGCGCGATATGGCTGTAACCGGCAAAGTCGCAGTAAATCTGAAACGTGAACGCGTACGTCGCGAAAAGAACTTCCATGCCGTTAAAAGGCGGCACCGTGACCGCGTAGACGGGTTCCACCAGCTTGCCTAGATTGTCCGCGATCACGGCCTTTAAAAACAGCCCCCAAAAGATCAGAAAACATCCTTCGTAAAATTGATCGAGCCGGAACTTTCTGGAGTTTATTACCTGCGGAAGGAGGTTTTTGGCCCGCTCGATGGGGCCGGCCACCAGCTGGGGGAAAAAAGCGACATACAAGGCGAAATCAGCAAAATTGTCCGTATGCTTCACCGCCTTGCGATAAACATCGATGGTGTAGCTCATCGCCTGAAAGGTGTAAAAAGAGATTCCGACCGGCAGGATGATATTGAAATGAAACGGGTCCGCGTCTATTCCAAAGACGCCTAACAGTCTTTCGATGTTGGTGGTAAAAAAATTAAAATACTTAAAGAATCCCAGGATGGTCAGACCCGAACAAATGCTTAAGATCAAAAACCGCTTGCGGACAACAGGGTCATTGCTTCGGGAGATCTTGATCCCGCAAAAATAATCGACGGCGGTCGCGATCAGGATCAGGGACAAAAAGCGCCAGTCCCAGGACGCGTAAAAAACATAGCTGGCCAAAAGCAAAAACCGGTTCTGCCAGCGGTGGTTCAGCCGAAGATAGACCAGATATACGGGAATTAAAAATATAAAAAATTTGACAGAATTAAATAACATGGGGCTAATCCTCGCTTTCCATCGTCAGCAGTTGAGGCGCCCCGCAGCCCTGATTCATGTCCCAGGTGAACACATGAGGTTCCCGCTCCTTTAATTCCAAACGTCTTAAGAATTCAAGGCACGGCTTATTCTTGGGTGTCGGCAGATATTTCGCCTGCAATTCTTTCACGCGGCACTTTTGCGCGTGAGCATAGAGCACATAAAACATGAGGTCCTCGATCTTGCGTCCAAAGACCCGGCAGCTTAAAACGAAATCGATAATGCGCGCGGTCGAACCGTTCGTTTCCAGGCTGGCGATCCCCGTCAAACCGGAATCCCCGAACTTATCCATGACGCGGAACGTCCATAATTTTCTCGACGGATGCTCAGCCCAGGCCAGAAGCTCCGCCTCCGTCATCCGGCGCGTCGACAGGTTCATTTGATTGGTCTTATTCAAGAGCTGCGCGGTCCTGGCCAAATTCGTCTTGGATAACGGCGCGACATTGACCTTGATCTTTAAACTCTTCAGCCAATCTTCGGGGGAACCGATCTGCGCCAACGCGTCTTTGCGGTTCCGTTCCTGCGCGTACATCTCGGAACGTTTGAGATCTTCGGCCGTGACGCTGGGACTGTCAAAACAGGCCAACGATTGCAGGGTCTTGCGGCTCAGCATTTTATCCTGCGGCCATTCCGGGACCAAAATCTCCGGAAGGGCCTCGCGCACACGGGCCCGCTCCAGCGGATTATCGTCGATAAAGACCACCGATTGAAGCCCCAGGTTCAGTTCCGCCGCCAGCTCGGTGATATTCTTCGCCTTATCATCCCAATTGATTTTCCAGCCGGTAAAATCCTCTTCCTTTAGGACCATTTCGGGATGGCGGCGGATGGCCTCCAGCGCCACCGATTCTTCGTTCTTGCTGACGATCCCCAGCAAGACACCCTGCCGCTTGAGACGTTTGAGCGCGTGCTGA
>Ga0155265_1003_pt1 | contig 11907 bp, 11 predicted proteins | sample RifCSPhighO2_02_FD_106233 | JGI IMG/M metagenome (GOLD analysis project Ga0155265, IMG submission 106233) | Omnitrophica WOR_2 bacterium RIFCSPHIGHO2_02_FULL_52_10 | reverse complement strand
CGCATTGGCAGTTTTGAAAAAGTAAAACCAATTTCAATGACCGACGATTTAAACAATCCAAAGAGTCCAAGTGAGATGCGTCAATCGGTGCCTCCCGGGCAACCCGCCGTTCCACCACCGTCGGTTTCCAATGAACGTAACCCGGCCGTAGCTATTACCCGTCCGATTACCAGACAGCCAGATACAGAGGCTGTCGACCCCGGCGCGGCGTCTCCCGGAACCGATGAGGGAAGGAGAACATTCATCAAATGGTTGGTGGTGGGCTGGACCGCGTTTGCCGCCGTTGTTTCTGGCTATGGAACGCTGATGCTGCGGTTTTTATTTCCAAATGTTCTGTTTGAGCCCAAGCAGACTTTTTTGGCAGGGTTTCCCGAAGAATATGAAATAGGCAAAGTTTCCGAGAAATATAAATCAAAACATGCCGTGTGGATCGTTCGCGATCCGGCAAAAATTTACGCTCTTTCCACGGTCTGCACGCATCTGGGGTGTACGCCGAACTGGCTGGAAAATGACAGCAAATTCAAATGCCCGTGTCACGGCAGCGGCTTTTATAAAACCGGTATCAATTTTGAGGGCCCGGCGCCGAGGCCGTTGGAACGGTTTAAGATCGGATTGAACGACGATGGGGAAATTGCCATTGATAAGACAAAAAAATTTCAGCAGGAAAAAGGCGAGTGGGACGATCCTGAATCCTATTTAACCGTCTGATGGTGTCTAGAGGAGACATGTATGGCAGAAAACAATGGGGATAACTGGCTAAAGAAGATCGCGGAAACGCAAGTATGGAAATCCATTTTCCGTACCGGGATACCGCGCAACCGCCGCCAGCGGATGATGGTTGTTCTTAACGGTGTTTTTCTGCATCTACACCCGGTGCGTTTGCCGAAGCACGCGGTCAAAGTTAAATACACCTGGTGCATGGGGGGGCTGTCCTTTTTTGTTTTTCTTGTGCTCACCGTGACCGGCATTCTTCTGATGTTTTATTACCGGCCCACGGTAGAATACGCTTACGGGGATATCATGGACCTCCGGGAGCAGGTGCCGTTGGGAATTATGCGCGAAATCCACCGCTGGGGGGCGCACCTCATGGTCATAACGGTCTGGCTGCACATGTTCCGGGTTTTCATGACGGGATCGTATAAGCCGCCGCGCGAATTCAACTGGGTTGTCGGTGTCATTCTGCTTGTCTTAACCATGCTGTTGAGCTTCACCGGTTACCTTTTGCCTTGGGACCAGTTGGCGATCTGGGCGATTACTGTAGGATCCAACATGGCCGGCGCAACGCCGTTTGCCGGAACATCCGGCCCGGGGTCGTCTCTGCTGGCGCTGGGGGACGTTAATTTTATCACCACGTCCAGTGATGCGCGCTTTGCGCTGCTAGGAGGGCGGTTTGTTGGGGAGGGCGCCCTGCTGCGTTTTTACGTTTTACATTGCATCGGCCTGCCGTTTATCATTATGATTTTTATGATCATCCATTTCTGGCGCGTGCGTAAAGACGGCGGCATCTCGGGACCAACATAATATTTAAGGTGTAACGCTTCAATGACCTTGGAAACCATTAAGGAATTTGTCAATATCATTTTCGCGCCGGAGATCATCCTGCCGTTGATTCTCCTGGTATTTTTTGTTATTTTCCCGCCAACCGATCGGCTGTATAAACTCAATAAAATGCTGCGCATTGACAAGCTCTGGACCAAGGAAGGCGGAATTGCTATTTTTGCCATTTTGATTGTGTTCTTTTTATTCGGGTTGACGGACCCGAATTTTAAATTGATTGTGACGAAGCCCGACAATGTCCCGATCGTGGGGTTGATTTTTCTTGTCGTGTTTTTTCTATGGTTCGCCATGAAGCAGGCGGTGGAAAATGACCAACGGATCGGGGAAGGCAAGAAGCCGGCTGAGGACGCAGATTCCAAGGAAAAAGTCCTGGTCTGGCCGGATCTGGTATATATCGAGTTCATCGCCCTGATTCTCTGCACTGTTTTGCTCATTGCTTGGTCGATCCTTCTGAAGGCGCCTTTGGAGGAGCCAGCGAATCCCGCAGTGTCTCCAAATCCTTCAAAAGCGCCGTGGTATTTCCTCGGCCTCCAGGAAATGCTGGTCTATTTCGATCCATGGATTGCCGGCGTTCTCTTTCCGACAATTATTATCATCGGCATGATGGCCATTCCCTATCTTGACCATAACGAAAAGGGAAGGGGGTATTTTTCATTCAACGAACGGAAAATGGCCATTTCGGTATTTATGTTTTTTTGGCTTGTTCTGTGGGTATTCCTCATTATGGTTGGAACATTTTTGCGAGGACCCAACTGGAACTTTTTTGGGCCGTTTGAATTTTGGGATGTCAATAAACTGGAAGCCTTAACCAACGTCAATCTTTCTGAGATTGTTTATATGATTTGGTTAAAACAACAGCTTCCGGCAAACATTTTGCTGCGGGAGCTGCCCGGTTTTCTGGTGATTATCGGTTATTTTGGTCTCATGCCGCTAATCTTGGCAAAAACGCTGTTCAAACGGTTGTTTGATCAACTCGGTTCCTTGCGTTACAGTATTTTCACGATTTTACTGTTGATGGCTGTAAGCCTGCCGATCAAGATGCTGCTACGTTGGGCGTTCAATATCAAATATATCGTTGCCATTCCGGAGTTTTTCTTTAACATCTGAGAGGTTCCGTGGAACCACAAGAGCGTCATTATAATATAGATAAACTCAACGTTCTTTTTGCTGTTTCCAGCCTCGGTTTGCTGGCCGTGTTGGGGTGGATGGTGGCGGATGATTATTCCCGGAGTTGGAAGGACGTTCAAAAGAAATTCCGAACGCTGGAGATTGAAAAAACACGTGTTAAATTTGACACGACAGAGAATTTGCTGGAACAAACCCCTGAATACCAGGAGCTGGTTGCTGAACTGGAGCAGGCAAGGAGCGAATATGCCGCCAACTGCGCCCCAAAAGAAAGCGTTAAAGCAGAGGTCAAAAATTTAACCGCCCAAAACGGCCTCCTTGTTCAAGAGCAAAAATTTATATCCGCCAAGCTCGATGCGTCGAGGTATCTTTACGAAAACGCGCTTAAGAATAATGCTCGGGACGCGGATTCCCGCCGCGCCGAATTCAACGCACTATCGCAAAAGCTGGATGAGCTGGATTTGGCGGTTGCGCAGTCCAATCAAGCCTTGGATGAAAAGACAAAAGGCGTCGAAGTGTGCGGGGCCCGTTTAAAAGAGTTAGAGCGGCAAGAGCACAATTTTTCTAATAAAGCGCAGATCCTGCACCGGAAACTTGTCAACATCGACCCCGATAAAATGAGTTTCACGAGCAGGATCGCCGATATGGTGCGCGACCTGCCCATCCTGGACCTTGCCAACCCGAAATACAAGATTAACCAAATCGTCTTAAAGGATATTACGGAGGACGTGAATTTTATGACTGTCCCCAAAGTCGACCGCTGCATTACATGCCATTTGGGAATCGACAATCCTGATTTTGAACACGCGGACCAACCGTTTACGACGCATCCTGATCTTAACAATTTTCTTGGCCGCGAATCACCGCATCCGATGGAGGAATTCGGCTGCTCGGTCTGTCACGGAGGCAGGGGTAGGGGAACCGATTTTAATTCTGCGGCGCACACGCCTTCTTCGCCCGAACAGGCTAAGGCATGGGAGGAAAAATACCATTGGCACCAGCTTCACCACTGGGAGAAGCCGATGCTCCCGATTCAGTATACCGAAGCCAGTTGTTTTAAGTGCCACTCCGGGCAGACCGAGGTCAAAAAGGCCGATAAATTAAACCTCGGTTTGCACGTCATTGAGAAGGCGGGGTGTTATAATTGCCATGAAATCGAGAAATTTAAGGGATGGCCGAAGCCCGGTCCGGATTTGACAAAAGTGGCCTCAAAAATCTCGAAAAATTGGGCCTACCGCTGGATCAGCGACCCGCATGGTTTCAGGCTAGACACGTGGATGCCCTCATTTTTCTTTCAATCGAACACCAGCGACCCGCAGTCGCGCGCCCGCAATGAGCAGGAAATTCACGCGATCGCAGAGTATTTATTTAAAAAGAGCCAAGAGTATGACAAGAGTGCGCCTCCCATGGCTGGTGACCCTGTGCGGGGGGAAGAGCTTGTCGCTTCGGTGGGGTGTCTTGCCTGTCATCAAACCAGCCCTCTTGCGGCCAGTCAGATGGTGACAGCGGATTCCCTGCGGCGTGAACATGGGCCGAATCTCACGGGAGTCGGCACCAAAATTTCGGAAAAATGGATTTATAATTGGCTCAAGGACCCGAAGCGGTATCATCCGGCAACTCGCATGCCGAACCTTCGGCTTATCGATCAGGAAGCCGCCGACATTGCGGCGTTCCTTGGAACCCTCAAAAACGAGGATTTTAATGCCACGCCGATCCCGGATGTCAGCGAAACCGTCATGGATGAGATTGTTTTTAATTTTCTGGCGAAATCAAAAACTAATGCTCAGGCGGAGGAGGCTCTCGGGGCCATGAATCTGGAGGAAAAACTGCTGTTTGCCGGGGAAAAACTCATCCGGCATTATGGGTGTTTTTCCTGCCACGACATCTCCGGATTTGAGAGCGACAAGCCCATCGGTACGGCCATGACCGAGGAGGGAGACAAGTCGACCCATCGATTGGATTTCGGATTTGTCAATATTGAGCACATGAATTATGCCTGGTTCACGCAAAAATTGAAAGATCCCCGCATTTTTGACCAAGGCCGGGTTAAGGCCCATGATGAAAAATTGCGCATGCCCAATTTTCATTTCACGGATGAGGAAATCGAGGCCGTCGTAACCGCCCTACTGGGGTTTGTCCGGGATGTGCCCGAGGCGAAGGTTGTGCCGCGGGATGCCAGGAACATTGATATCGAAAGCGGCCAAAAATTGGTACGCCAGATGAATTGCAAAGGATGTCATATTTTGGAAGGGGAGGGCGGATCGATCCGGCCCAGCGTTGCGGAATGGCTGATCAAGTACGATAATCGCAGCGATACGGAGGCGCAAGCGATAGTCAACAGTTTCAGCCCGCCGAATTTAGTAGGGGAGGGGAAAAAGGTTCAGGCGCAGTGGCTCTTTGAATTCATCCACGCTCCAGAAACAATCCGACCCTGGCTCAAGGTGCGCATGCCGACCTATAACTTCGCGTCAGAGCAATTGAACATTCTGCTGAAATATTTCAGCGCGTTAGACGGTCAGGACTTTCCGTTTGAGGAAAAGGTTGACGTTTCGTTGACGGAGCAGGAATACAAAGCCGCGCAGGCGCTTTTTTCTCCCGAGTATTTTGATTGCGTGAAATGCCATATTGTCGGCAATAAACTTCCCGATGGGTCGCCGGAAAACTGGGCGCCGAATTTTGCCTTGGCAAAGCGCCGGTTAAAACCGGATTGGATTGTTGAATGGATCAAGAATCCCCAAAATCTTCTCCCGGGGACAAAGATGCCTAATTATTTTGACCCGCAGGCCTTTGAAGCGTCCGGCCCTGATGACATTCTCAATGGGGACGAGCATGAGCAGATCCGCGTCCTGCGCAATTTTCTTTTAACCTTATCCGAACAACCGCCTCTTGCTGAGCGAAATGCGGAGCCTCAGCCGGCGGCAGCATCGTCGTCCGCTGAGGAAAATCCTCAATTGACTCCAATTGAGGGATTAAATTAAAGTGGTCCGAGTTCAGTGAGCGGCATCTGACCCGACCGCGCATCATCTGCGACTTATGCTCGGCACGATATCCTTAGTTACGGCTTTCGCGTTTGCGGCGATATACCCGTTGTGCTTTTTGATCAGCGCGGATGATCCCCTCAAAAATCAATTTCACAAATTTCACATCGGCCTGCCCAACACGGTCGGCGGGGTTGTCCTGATCTTTGTATGGCTGATGGATATCCCATTGGCTTTGAAATGGACCGTCACGGCTTGGAAAGCGGTTTTTCTCTCGGTTTCCTGGTATTCCTGGAAAAAGGAGTCCCCAGCCCCCGCGCTCATGGCGATGGCGAGTCTATTGGGAATATTCGCGTTTCTGCGGCTTCAGGGACATTTAATCGCGCCGGCTTGGGACATCGCCGTTATCGGTATTTTGGGAGGAGTCATTTTTTGCGCCGCGTTGTATGCCATGAATCTCGGCCACTGGTACCTGAACGTCCATGGGCTTCCGATCAAACACCTGGCGCGCGCCATCCAAGTTTTTGCGGCGGCCCTGTCGGTGCGCCTGCTGTGGGACGCGTATTATTTGTGGAGGGGAAGCGTTATCTATCGGGAGGACACCGTTCCTATCATGCGTTTCGCGCTAACCAGCGAGGGGTTCCTCGTATTCATCGGTCTCTTGTTCGGGACGGTCTTTCCCTTAGCGTCTCTGTATTTTGCCAATGAAGTCCTGAAACTAAAGAACACGCAATCCGCCACAGGCATCCTTTACGTTATTTTGTGCTCTGTTCTCATAGGCGATATCGCGTATAAATATTATTTAGTGAAATACGGTGTCGTTCTGTGAACTGCTCGGTTGCCAAAATCTGCAATCAATGCAAAATATATGGGCAAGTAACCGCGCAAGCGGGGAAAATCCTGCGTTGCCCTCATTGTCGTTTTGAATGGGGCAGAATGGGGGACATAACCAAAGTCCTGGAACAGTGTCCGATTTGCCAGTGCCGGCAATTCTATCTCTCAAAGGATTTTAACCAATTTGTCGGCTGCCTCATCATGCTTATTGGCATTATCCTGGTGCCCTTCACTTACTGTCTCAGCCTGCCCGTGTTTGCCCTTATCGACTGGTTACTCCACAGCAAGGTTCAAACGATCATCAATTGCTATAAGTGCGGAAGCGAGTTCCGGGGATTTCCGAAAGGAAATCTCAAGCCGTTTATGCATCATATTGGTTTGAAATATGACAAATGCCGATAGGAGGATGTTCCTGGATTCTTTTATGCCCCAAACCCGGTGGCTCCTTTCAGTTAATCCGACAGTAATATATGGCGTTTTCCCACGTCGAAAATATAGAATTACGTATTGAGTAATTTAACTTTTTGTGTATAATGTCAATAAGTTATTACATAATTTTCCAGTGATTTACTTAATCAAAAGGATGGAAGCATGAAAAACATACGCACAGGATTAATGAGTCTAACCACAGGCATCGTGTTGGCGGTTTCGACGTACGCCTTCGCTGCCGGCAATATTTCCGGTGTCATCACGTATAACGGGGAAGTGCCAAATTTTCGGGAAATCAAAATGGATGCCGATCCGATTTGCCTGTCGAAGCACACGGAAGCAGTTTTCCCCCAAACGCTGAGATTAGGGCCGGAAAAGACCATGGCCGATGTGTTTGTCCATATCACGAAGGGGTTGCCCCAAGGCGTTAAATACCCCGTCCCAGCCGAACCGGCCGTTATCAATCAGCAGGGATGCATGTATGACCCGCATGTTTTAGGGGTCATGGTTGGGCAAACGGTGAAAATCCTCAATCCTGACGGCACCCTGCACAATGTCCATGCCCTGTCAAAGATCAACCCGGAATTTAATTTGGCCATGCCCAAATTCAGGGAGGAAATGACGCAGACATTTAGCAAGGCCGAGTTTATGTTTCCCATTAAATGCGACGTCCACCCCTGGATGGCGGCGTGGATTTCCGTCATGGATCATCCTTTTTTCGCCGTGACTCAGGAGGACGGCGGGTTTGTATTAAGGGATGTCCCACCCGGTGAATATGAAATTGAGGCGTGGCATGAGAAATTAGGCCAGCAAAAAGCCACCGTTTCCGTTAAGGATGGCTCCAGCAATCAGGTGAATTTTACCTATTCGCGTTAATCATAAAGAAAGCGCCTATCCGCAGTGTCCAACGATCCGCACAATTCCCATAGATTAAACTTTTGGCAAAAATATATTTTTTCCACGGATCACAAAGTCATCGGGATCCAATATGGCATCACGGCTCTGTGTTTTTTGTTTTTCGGCTTTTGTTTGATGATGCTCATGCGCTGGCAGTTGGCCTATCCGGGGGAGCCGATTCCGTTTATCGGGAAGTTTCTGGGAGAGAACAGGGCTCCGGGCGGCATTATGCTTCCGGAGTTTTACAATGAATTGGGCGCGATGCACGGGACCATCATGGTGTTTTTGGGCGTTGTCCCTCTGTTGGTCGGGGCCTTTGGCAACTACATCGTTCCGCTTCAAATCGGCGCGCCGGACATGACCTTCCCGCGGCTTAACATGGCCAGTTACTGGGCTTTTTTGGCCGGCGGAATAACCATGCTGGTGAGTTTCTTCGTGCCCGGGGGGGCGGCCAATTCCGGCTGGACATCCTACCCGCCGCTTGCCGACATAGCCACGACCGGTCAAACGCTGTGGATCCTTGGTATGGTTTTTTTGATTACGTCGTCTCTCCTGGGGGCTGTCAACTTCATCACGACAATATTTCAACTGCGCGCTCCCGGGTTAACCTTCATGCGCCTGCCCGTTTTTGTTTGGGCGCAATTAGTGACGGCCTTCCTGCTTTTGCTGGCTTTCCCGCCCCTTGAAGCAGCCGGCATTTTACAGCTTTTGGACCGCGTTGCCGGAACAAGTTTCTTCTTGCCCAGCGGCCTCATGGTCAGCGGGGAGCCGCTGGAAGTCAGCGGAGGGGGGAGCGTTTTGCTATGGCAGCATTTGTTTTGGTTCCTCGCCCATCCCGAAGTGTATGTCCTGATTCTGCCGGCCATGGGGATTGTCAGCGAAATCCTTGCCAACAATATCCGAAAGCCGCTATGGGGATATAAATCCATGGTCTATTCGGTAATTTTCCTCGGCTTCATGTCGTTCATTGTTTGGGCGCATCACATGTATTTGACCGGGATGGGAACGGCCATCAACGCTTTTTTCCAGGCCACAACCATGATCATTTCTATCCCATCGGTTGTGATTTTGACCTGCCTGTTTATCTCGCTCTGGGGCGGGTCCATTCGGTTCAACACCCCTATGTTGTTTGCCGTCGCGTTCCTGCCTATGTTCGGGATTGGCGGCTTGACAGGCTTGCCGCTGGGCTTATCGGCCCCGGATATTCACCTCCATGATACGTACTACGTGATCGGGCACTTTCACTACGTCGTCGCCCCGGGGACGATTTTTGGGATTTTTGCCGGAATATATTTTTGGTTCCCCAAAATAACGGGGCGCAAGATGAACGAGTTTTTAGGGCACCTGCATTTCTGGCCGTCGCTGTTATTCATGAACTGCATTTTTATGCCGATGTTTGTCCAGGGGCTGGCCGGGATGTCGCGGCGGCTGTATGACGGAGGCGCCCAATATGCGCACTTGCAAGGCACGCTAAACCTCCATAAAATGATATCCATGTCCGCATGGGGCTTAGCCCTGTTTCAATTGCCGTTTATCATAAATTTGATCTGGAGCATGTGCAAAAGAAACATAGTGACGTCCGATAATCCCTGGAAATCAACAACATTGGAGTGGCAGACGCCGACACCACCCGGCCACGGGAATTTTCCCGTGGAGCCGGTGGTCTACCGCGGCCCGTATGAATACAGCGTTCCGGGAGCCGCCGAGGATTTTACGCCCCAAAACAAACCAGGAGGATAGCGCCGAATGGATGCGATTCCCTATACCGTAGAGCCCCGTCAGGACACCGGATTATATAACGCGAAGCTGGGTGTTTGGCTTTTTTTGGCTTCCGAAGTCATGTTGTTCGGCGCTCTTTTTTCAACATATATCCTGTTGCGGATAGGCGCGGCGCAATGGCCTTTAGGTTCATCGATCCTCAACGTGCCGATTGGAGCCGTGAACACGGTCATTCTGATCACCTCCAGCGTGACGATGGTCATGTCCTGGGTCGCGCTCAAGGACAAGAGTTTCGGGAGATTTAAATTATGCCTCGGATTGACAATTCTGCTGGCGTTGGCGTTTTTGGCGATCAAGGGGTTTGAATACAACGCCAAATTTGAGCATCATTACTTTCCTAAGACGAGCACGTTTTTGGCTATCTATTTCACATTGACCGGGCTGCATGCGTTACATATTGTAGGGGGGGTAATCGTTAACAGTTACTTTTGGGGGCCGGGGTGTAAGATGTGGCAAAGCGACCCCGAGCATTTCATCAACCGCATTGAAGTGGCGGGGCTGTATTGGCATTTTGTCGATTTGGTTTGGATTTTTCTCTTCCCGGTCTTATATTTATTGTAAGGCCCGAAAGAAAGGCCGCATGTCCAGCGAAGCACATGATCTCCAGAGGGAAACCAAAAAATACATGGCCGTGTTTGGCGGGCTGCTGATTCTCACGGTTGTCACAGTCCTGGCGAGCGGCTTCCGCAACGGGGTGACCATCGGCGTGATTATCGCCCTGATCATCGCGGGCATCAAGGGCGGGCTGGTTGCGTGCAATTTCATGCACCTGACCGCGGAAAAGAAATTGGTCTACATGGTCTTGTTATTAGCATTTATTGTTCTTATTACCATGATGGCCTTAATCTGTAGCGCCCATTTTAACGTGCCGGAAGGATTAAAGTATGTCTCTTAGGGCTTTTCATGTGATATTTATCGTATGTTCAATCTTTGTGACCGCTGGATTTTCAGTGTGGGCGTATGTAAATTTTCAACGGTTGCCTGCGGCCGGTTACCTGTGGACGGCAGTTATTTCGCTGGCCTGCGCAGTGGGGCTGGCCGCGTACGGTACATTCTTTTTGCGCAAAATAAAGGAGTAGCATGAGTATCTATGCCTGCAGTATCTGCTTCTTCGGAGCACCGGAAGACCCCATGAATATCGGCCTTCGGGCGGCGGTTGTCTGCATGCTGGCCATTCTGGTGTTGTTGTTCGGGTTTTTTATTAAATTCTTTGCCAGTGTGAGCAAACGGTCAAACCTGGCGCCGTAAAAGTTTAGGGATCTGCGATGGATTTTGTCAAGTTGTTCAATTTGCCGATTAACGCCTCTTCCCATGGCCACGAAGTGGACATGATTATTTATCTCGTGCACGTTTTGATGCTCGTGCTTTTTGTCGGATGGGCGGTCTATTTTATTGTTGTTCTGGTCAAGTTTCGCAAGGGAAAGAACCCGGCCGCGAATTACCGCGGCGTTCAATCTCATATTACGTCCTGGATTGAAATCGGCGTGGTCATTGTGGAAGCGGTCCTATTGATTGGATTTTCAATCCCCTTCTGGGCGAAGCAGGTCAATGCCTTTCCCAAGCGCACCGATACCGTTGAAATCCGCGTGATCGCCGAGCAATTCGCCTGGAACGTCCACTATTCCGGTGCGGATGGCATATTCGGCAAAACCGATATCCAACACGTTGACAAACAATCGAACCCGGTTGGGCTGGACCCTAGTGATGCCAACGGAAAGGACGATGTCACCACGATCAATCAATTGCATCTTCCAGTAGGTAAACCCGCCATCATTCATTTAACGTCAAAAGACGTCATACACAGTTTTTCTTTGCCGGTCATGCGCGTCAAGCAGGATGTCATCCCCGGCATAAGCATTCCCACATGGTTCACGCCCACGAAAACCGGCCAATTCGAAATTGCCTGCGCGCAGCTGTGCGGGCTCGGCCATTACCGCATGAAAGGGTTCTTAACCATTCATTCCCAGGAAGAATTTGACCGGTGGTTAAGCGAGCAAAGCACGGCCGGTAAAGGCGGAGAAGAAGGATACGACGATTTTTGGAACTAGATTGTTTGCAGGTGTCCTCATGCGCTCACCGGAATCCGCAGCCGCCGAAAGTCCCCAACGGCAAATCACAGCCACCGATCCTTGGTTGCGCTGGTTCTCAAAAATTACCTGCGGCGCGACGCTTTTTTTGATATTCGCCGGCGCCATGGTCAAGAGCATGGACGCGGGCCTGGCCGTGCCGGATTGGCCGCTTTCCTATGGCATGCTCTTCCCTCCCATGGTCGGTGGGGTGTTTTATGAGCACGGACACCGGATGATCG
>Ga0155265_1125_pt1 | contig 11948 bp, 8 predicted proteins | sample RifCSPhighO2_02_FD_106233 | JGI IMG/M metagenome (GOLD analysis project Ga0155265, IMG submission 106233) | Omnitrophica WOR_2 bacterium RIFCSPHIGHO2_02_FULL_52_10 | reverse complement strand
GCTTCCGGAAACGTTGCCTTCTCCCGTCCGGAAATCAATCGGGGTCGTTTTGGGGTTGTAGCTTCCCCGGCCGATGATCTGCTTTCCGTAATTAAAAGAATAACTGAGCTCGACGGCTTTATCGAAGCTCATGACCGGGGTTTGACCGCTTTGGTTAATGACGGCCTCCGCCTTAATATCGAGGTCGTCGATATTAAGGCCGCGATCGCTGGCGATGATTTCCAGGATTTGCCTCTTGGCGTCCCTGGCGGCGCGGATGGTGGCGTTTCCGGAAATGAACGTCACCCGGCTGGCAAAGCTCCCCGTGTCGAACGGGGTGGTTTCCGTGTCGCCGGATTTGCACTTGATCCGGCTGTAACTGACGCCGAGTTCCTGGCAGGCAATCTGGGACAAGGCCGTATTGGAGCCCTGCCCCGTGTCCGCCGCTCCCGTGAACAGGTAGACCGACCCGTCCTCCTCCACCTTCACGATGGAGCCGGCGCTTTCATGGGATTTGTACATTTTCGATCCCATCACGTCGGCGGCGATCCCGATGCCGATCCCGCGCTTTAAATGTTTTTGCTTTCCACGTTTTTCCCCCCATTTTGCCGCTGCGGTGGATTTTTCAATGCATTCTTTCAGGCCGTTGCTGGTCAGGAACATCTTATTCACCGTGACCATGTTTGGGGTCGTAATGTTTTTCAGGCGGAATTCCACCGGGTCCATGCCGATGCCCTCCGCCAGCATGTCCATATGCGACTCAATGGCGAATCCGGCCTGAACCCCGCCGAACCCGCGCATGGCCCCGCTGATCGGCGTGTTGGTATAAACGCGGTAGCCCGTGATGCTGAAGTGTTTGATTTTATAGACCATGAATATGCGCATGATGGCCGCCGCCAGAACGGTCGGTCCGTAACTGCAGTATGCGCCGCCGTCGGCAATGACCTCTCCGGTGATGGCGACCAGCGTACCGTCCTTTTTAACGCCGGATTTAATTTTATAAATCATGCCGTGCTTGCGGCGCGAGGCCAGGAATTCCTCCTCCCTGTTGTAGCAGATTTTGACCGGCAGGCCGCCGGCCTTCTTGGACAGCAAACAGGCCGCAAAATCCATCGGCAGCATTTCCAGTTTTCCGCCGAACCCTCCGCCGACGGCCATTTTAATCACGCGCACGTCGTTCAGGTCCATCCGCAATGTTTTCGCCAGGGCCTCGCGGCACTTAAACGGCGCCTGGCTCGAGGCCCAGAGGGTGATCTTATTTGAAAATGCCTCCCATTGCCCGACGCACACATGCGGCTCGAGGGCCGCCTGATGGGCGGCGGGGGCGAAAAAGGTGTCTTCCCGGACGTAATCCGCCTCTTTCATGGCGCGCTCGGGATTGCCGAAGTTGACCGGCAAAATCACGGCGATATTGTTGAGGGAATCATGGATCTGCGGGGCCTGCGGCTTCATGGCCTCCAGGACATCAACGACCGAAGGCAAAATTTCGTATTTCACGTCAATGAGCTGTAATGCTTGTAGGGCGGTTTCCTCGTCAACGGCGGCAACGGCGCCGATTTCATCTCCGACATAACGAACCTTTTCGGACTCGAGCGCCATTTGATCGATGGTGTGCGGGAAAAAATATTCGTTGGAGCCAAACTTGATGTTCGCCGTGTCCTTGGCGGTGATAACGGCCCGCACGCCCGGCAGGGCCTCGGCCCGGGATGTGTCGATGCTCACGATTGTGGCATGGGCATGGGGGCTGCGGAGCATTTTCCCGACCAGCATGTTGGGGAAACTCACGTCAAAGGCGTATTTCACCTGGCCGGTTACCATGCCTTTTCCGTCGATGCGCGGGACGCTTTTTCCGACGGGGTCAACATAATTTTTATCAACGGGCATTTTCATCTAATTTTTATCAGAAACCGCAAAGGCTCTCTTCATTTCCCTGCCGGTTTTGCGGACAGCTTCGAATATTTTTAAATAGCCCGCGCAGCGGCAAAGGTTGCCATCGAGAGCGTATTCAATCTCTTCCTGGGTTGGGTTGGGGTTTGTGTCCAGCAGGGCCTTCGATGACATAATCATGCCGGGGATGCAGAACCCGCACTGCACGGCGCCCTCATCCAGGAAGGCTTGCTGGACCGGATGCAGGTTTTCCCCATCGGCCAGGCCCTCGATGGTCTCGATCCGGTCCCCTGTCAGGCCGCTGGCGAGGGTGATGCACGAAAGCACCGCTTTGCCGTTGACGATCACGGTGCAGGTGCCGCATTCGCTTTCCTCGCAGGCTGTTTTTGTCCCTGTCAGCCCCAAGTGGTCGCGCAGGACTTCGAGCAGTGTTTCATTCCCTTTAAGTCCCAGCTGGTAATTCTTATGGTTGATGTTGAGCGTGATCATCGTTAACGGTTTTTTTCCATCAGTTCCCGCAGCGCGCTTTTGATGCTCACGCGGAACATGTGTTTTTTATAATCATTGCTGCGCGTTTCGTAGATGGATTCATCCATGTGATTCAGGGCCTCTTGCGCGATATCCGGGGAGCAAACGCTTTGATCAAGGAACTGCTCCAGCTTATGATCGCGCTGGGCAAAAGCGACGCAGTTATTGACGCTGACACGGGTATGGGCGAACGTGTTCCGGTTAAAATTGGTTTTGATGAGAATCGACAACAGCGGGATGTCCACGTTGGGGGATTTTTTAACGCGGCAGTAGGCGACGGAAGCGTTGGGATCGCTGGCGATGGTCACGTGGGTAAAAATCTTGTCTGTTTTGGCCCCGTTTTTAAAAAATTCTTCGGCATCCAGTGTCTGTGTGGCGCCGTCCCGGCCGCGGAAATGCAGGCGGCCTCCCAGCCCGATCATGGCGGCCGGCATCTCCGTCCAGGTATAGCGGCAGGTAAGATTGCCCCCGACCGTGGCCATGTTGCGGATTGGGTTCGTGGATATGTTTTTACAAACGGTTCTCAGGACGGAAAGATGTCCCTGAAGATGCGGGCTGCTGTACAGATCGCTGATGGTGGTCATCGCTTTGATGGTGAGTTCTCCATTGGACGCGGACGCGCCCTTGAGCCCATCGATCTTATTCAGGCTTATGACATGCTCAGGGGTTTTGGCGCCTTTTCGCTTGAGCAGTTTTAAGCTGTTGAGGAGAAACGTCCCCCCTGCCTGCAGCCTTGAGTTATCCAGGGTCGTGTACAGACGGACAGCTTCATCCAACGTAGAAGGGGTATGAAATGTTAACGGATTCAGCAGCATAATGTTAGGGTAAATGCGTCGTTAATATAGTGAAATTTTACTATATTACGCAAAGGTAGTATAGCAAAAATCAAATGTAATACAAGGGTAATATTTACCAGTTTAACGTATTACTTCTCAGCAACTTATAGCGTTAGAGCACAAAACGATTCCCTAATTTCTGATATTTTTGCCCAAAAAACCTTCCAGCGCCACATCGGCAACAGCAGGATCCCATCCATGTGACGTAATTTCACCTTTAATCTGTTCCGGTGATTTCAGAGCGAATTGACTTTGATGCTGATTCAAATAGGCCTTGAGGACCTCCACATTATACAGCTGGTGCTTGTTCAGCTGCCAGCGTAACGGCCGGACGGTCTCCTTCCTATTCAGCACAAAGGCTGCCGCGGCAAGCATCAAAGGCAGCAGGAGAATGCCGATGGAGCTGTAAAAATAAAACGGCTTTGAGGTCCCGAAAATAAAACCGGCGCAGTTCCAGAACACGTCAAATAAATAATGCGCGACGATGACGGGGATGATGCCGTATTTTAAATAAATAAAGGATAAGAAAAGCCCCAGGCAGGACACCTCCAGCCCCCTGAACCACATGGGGAATATCTGGTAACCGCTATGGGCGTATCCCCAGATCAAAGATGATAGCAGGCAAGTGATGATGAGGCTCGCCCCCGGCTTCCCCGGCAGGAATCTGCTGAATATTTTTTTGCCGAGGTTGATGGCATAGAGGCGGTACATGATCTCTTCAGAAAAGGAGGTTTTAAAACCGAACGTAAACGCTGCCAGAAACGGCAAAAAAGCAGTTGTGAAATTATTGACCCAATTGTATTCCACCCAGACGCCCAAGTAGGTCTGTCCCGTCTTGACCAGCAAGGATTGAATCCCCAGCATAATGAAGCAAACAAAATATCCCAGGGCGATCATTTCGCTCACGGAGCGCGAGGCAAAAGTGGATTGGATGTAATGTCGAAACGACCCGCTCGGCTGGTTCGGCGAAGCCTCCGCATGCAGCAGTTCTCCGGCCAGGCCGGGGATGAGCATGGTCACGGTCGTAAAAAGGGCGGCTATGACCGTGTTGATTCCGCTGCGCCACAAAAACGATTGGAGCGATGAGGTTGTTGTGTAGGAATATAAGATTTCCTCAAATTGGTTGAAGAACGTCGTCAATGACAATAAAAAGGAGAACAGCATGATGCCGAAATAAAACTTTTTGGTGGCGTGCATGGCCAGGTGGTTCTGGCGCACCAAAATGAGGTAGATGCCGCTGGTCAAAAGCGCGAGGATGATCATCATGATCCCCAACAGCATGTTGCGGCTCCATTCCTTGCGGCCGTCGAGGTCGCGGTTGAATTGCTCGGGGACGAGGAATGAGTTCTTCGAGAAGCCCAGAATCTCATCGCCGGTGAGCAAGACGCTTTTGATCAGTTTCCCGGTGCCGCTGTCGGGCAAGGCGCTCCAGGGAATACTCACGCCCTGTTTGTACCAGCTGAAAAAATAATCGGTGCGGTTGTCCCGTATGGTGGCCAGATCGCTGCCCAGGGAATATCTTGCGGGATCGAAACCGAAGGTCTTGGTCAAAAATGCCTCGGCCTGCGCGCGGGCCTCTTCCCGTTCAATCGTTCCGCGGGCGGCGGTGTCTTCGAGCGCGTGGGAGTATCCGGTGATCTCGCCCTTCGCCGAATCGATGATGTAGTTGAACCCTTCCTTTTCCTTCTCTTTGAAAAATCGGACCCTCCAGTAAAACAGGTCAAAGTCATGCTCCTTGATGAACCGGCTCAGTCCATCGAACCCGACCGTTTTTTGCATGTAACGGTCCATCAGTTCATCCATGTTGAAGACCGCCACGGCTTGAAATTCCCCGGGGTCCGCATAGCCATTTGCTCGAAGGTGCTCTTGGGCGATTGCGACGGCTTGCGTCCGGTCGACCGAGAAATTCGTAAAGGTTAATTGGGGATAATTGAATTTCAGCCAAACGGCCAGGCTGATGAGGGATAAGGATAAAAGGAAGAATGTTGTCCAGGAAATCCGGTTGAGTTTCATGACCTATAAAAGGTTGATCACTTCTTTCGGGAGTTTCTTGAGCTCCTGATTGCCGAGGACCTTGATCGACCAGCGCAGCAACTTCAATTTTTTGGACAAACGGGCATCGGGTTCCTTGACGTCCATCAGGCGCTTGCGCGAAAGGAACAGCGTCTTGCGCAGGGTGTTGAAGATGACCCGCGCTTCGCGCGAACGGTTGTTCTCCGCGGTGATCAGCTGGTTGACGTGCTCAAAGGCGATATCATTGACGGCGGTATTATAATGGTCCAATTTCAGCACAAGAGCGGGCGCCATCGTTCTGAAATACCGGTAGCGGTCCATCAGGCACAAAGCGTGCATGATTTCCACTTCCACGAACGGTGAATCAGTCCTGTGCAGGCGGCGCAGAAGGATTTTTTCAATGATTTTCTTTTCATTGGAAACCACTTCCCGGCTGTACTTTTCCTTGAACACCCGTAAGGCGCCGGCGCTGCGGTACGTCGTGAGCGTGTCGTCCCGGATCATGGCCAGCAGGGTTTCCTTCGGAAGATTCTGGTATTTCTTGGCATATCCATCGACAAGCATTTTATCATCGAAGATGGTGTTGGCCGACGGCAAGTCCCCATTTCCGTTTTGCGCCCATGCTAACGGCGCGCTTATGAGGCCCATTGCTAGGGATGCGGCTAAAATGTGTTGCTTGACGCGGGTCATTTGAGACGTAGCTCCATGCTCATATTCACGGCTTTATGCGTATGCGTTAGCGCTCCGACGGAGATCCGGTCGACTCCTGTCCGGGCGATGCCGGCGATGTTGGAAAGCGTGACCCCGCCGGACGCCTCAAGCAGCGGGCGTTTTTTGCGGGGAAGGCCTTTGACCAGCCTGACCGCGCGCTTCATCCGGCCGTTGGTCATGTTGTCGAGCAGAATCATATCGGGGAAAGCGGATAATGCCTGCTTGAATTGGGTCAGGTTGTCCACTTCGATTTCGATCTTCTGTTTTGTTCTTTCCCGCAAGCGTTCGACGGCCTCGGCCGTATCCCACGGCCGGCCGCAGGCCGCGCGGTGGTTATCCTTCATTAAAACCAGCTGGTCTAAGCGGGAGCGGTGGTTGACCCCGCCGCCGCAGCGCACGGCATATTTTTCAAACGCCCTCAAGCCGGGGGTTGTTTTGCGCGTATCCAGGATGACGGCTTTTGTTCCGCGGACTTTCTGAACATATTGACGAGCGCCTGTGGCAATGCCGGAGAGATAACCCAGGAAATTCAATGCCGTTCTCTCCCCTGTCAGCAGGGCGCGCGTTTTGCCTTGGATGACCGCAACCGTGGTGTTCCGCCTGACCCTGGCACCGTCCTTGTACGCCGTCCGGAAACGGATTGTTCTGTCGAGCCGTTGAAAAACTTTCCGGACGATATCCAGCCCGCAGAGCACGGCCTCCTCCTTTGCGATGATGCGCCCCCGGCAAGTGTGGCGGGCGGGGATCAGGAACCGCGTGGTGATATCATGGCCGGCCGCGTCTTCGCGCAGGGCGGTTGAAATCAGCCGGTTGAGCGCCGCGGCGTTCACTGTTCTAGGCTGGAAACAATCTGCTCCAGCTCCCGGATTTTTTCATGGATTGATTTTAAACGTTCCTTTTCCTTTTCGATGATGTCCTTCGGCGCTTTTTTGATGAATTCTCTGTTCTTCAGCCGGCTGTCCAGGCCCTTAGTTGCCCTCTTTTGCTCTTCGATTTGTCCGAGCATGCGGTCCCGCTCCCGGCCGACATCAATCAGGCCGCTGAGGGGGACCACGGCCTTGATGTCTTCGACAATGGTCGCGGCTGAATTCTTGGTTTCCGCGGCCCGGCCGTCAATCGTCAAGAGGTCAGCGCGCATGAGGTTCTTGAGCAGGGTTTCATTGTCTTGTAACAGCGACAGCTGGTCCTTGGATTTGGAAGACAAGTGGCATTGTATCTTTTCATTCGGCTTGACGTTCCAGTGCGAGCGCAGGTTGCGTATGGATGAAATAAGGCTGATCAAAGTCTGCATGCGCTCCTCCGCCTTCTTGTTGACAAGCTGTTTATGGCCGGCGGGCCAGGGCTTGCGGCTGATCGACCCCGCGCCAGCGTGGCATTGGCTCCAGATCTCCTCGGTGACAAACGGCATGAACGGATGGATCATTTTCAGGGACTGCTCCAGGAGCGTAAACGCGATGTTTTGCGTGACGGGATCGGACCAGCGGTCCTTGATGATCTCCAGGTACCAGTCGCAGAAATTCGCCCAAAAAAAATCATAGATCAGGGATTCCGCCTCGGAATACTGATACTTTTCTATGGCCGCGCCCACCTTGCCTAGGGTGGCGTGAAACCGGGAAAGGATCCACAGCGAGGGAAGGTCAAGGTCTTTTGTCTTTGCCGCCGCAGCCAGGTCAAAGGACGGGTCGACCGCGGCGGTGTTCATCAAGATCAGCCTTGAAGCGTTCCACATTTTATTGGCGAAGTTCCGGCCGACCTCGAATTTTTCCTTGGAAATAAATATGTCCTGGCCGGAATTGATGATCAGGCTGAAGCGCAGGGCGTCGGCTCCATATTCCTCGATGATTTCCAGCGGGTCGATGGCGTTGCCCAGTGATTTGGACATCTTCCTCCCCTTGGTGTCGCGCACGGTCCCGTGAATGTAGACATCCGAGAACGGCAGGTCGCCCATGAATTCGTACCCGGCCATGATCATGCGGGCCACCCAGAAAAAAATGATTTCCGGCGCCGTGAACAGCGACGAAGTCGGATAGAAATAAGCGAGGTCCTCACTTTTTTGCGGCCAGCCCAGGGTGGCGAAGGGCCACAGCCAGGAGGAAAACCATGTGTCCAGGACATCTTCATCCTGCCGAAGATTCGCGGAGCCGCAATGGGGGCATTTTTCCGGAACGGTTTCGGAAACAATCGGTTCTTTGCAATGCATGGTGCAATGGCCATCACCGATGCAGTACCAGACCGGGATGCGGTGCCCCCACCAAATCTGGCGGGAAATACACCAGTCGCGGATGTTTTCCATCCAGTTCATGTAAACTTTAGTCCAACGCTTGGGGTAAAACCGGATCTTCCCGCTTTTGACGGCCCTAAGCGCCGGCTCGGCCAGCGGTTTCATTTTGACGAACCATTGCTTGGAAAGGTACGGCTCCACGATGGTATGGCAGCGGTAACAATGGCCGACCGCGTGGACGTGGGGCTCCGTTTTTTCCAGCAGTTTCGCCTCTTTTAAAGTTTCGACGATGGCCTCCCTCGCCTCGAGCCGGTCCATGCCTTCGTAATCTCCCGCCTGCTCATTCAGCCGGGCGTCGGGATGCATGATGTTGACGAATTCAAGGTTATGGCGCTTCCCCATCTCAAAGTCATTGGGGTCATGCGCGGGGGTGACCTTGACCGCGCCGGTCCCGAATTTGGGGTCCACGAACTCGTCGCTGATGATCCGGATTTCGCGGTTCATCAGGGGCAGGAGCAGGGTCTTGCCGATCAAATTTTTATAGCGCTTGTCCTTGGGGTTCACGGCCACGGCGGTATCCCCGAGCATGGTTTCCGGGCGCGTTGTGGCGACGGTCACGTAGCGGTCCGGGTCGTCCTTGAACGGATAACGGATATGGTAAAGGCTGCCTTGGATGTCGCGGTGCTCGGCTTCCTCATCGGAGAGCGCGGTGTGGCAGCGCGGGCACCAGTTAATGATGTATTCGCCGCGGTACACGAGGCCTTTTCTGTACAGCCGCACAAAGACCTGCTTGACGGCCGCGCTGTAAGGTTCGTCCATGGTGAAACGCGCGCGCTGCCAGTCGCAGGAGGCGCCCAGTTTCTTCAATTGATGGATGATCGTGTCGCCGTATTGTTTTTTCCAGTCCCATAACCGCGCGACAAAGGCCTCCCGGCCGAGCTCATGGCGGTTTTTTCCTTCCAGGGCCAGCTGTTTTTCAACGACGTTCTGCGTGGCGATGCCGGCATGATCGGTCCCCGGCATCCACAATGTTTCGTATCCGTTCATGCGCTTATAGCGAATGATAATATCCTGTAAGGTGTTGTTCAGGGCGTGGCCCATGTGCAGGATGCCGGTAACATTCGGCGGAGGAATGACGATCGTGTAGGGCTTTTTCTTCGGATCGGGCCGGGCATGGAAGAGATTTTCTCTCTCCCAATACGTAGACCACTTGTCGTCAACTGTCTTGAAGTCAAATCTGTTGGAAAGTTCGGGCATAAGCTCGGTTTAAGAAGCGCGCGTATGCCGCTGCGTAGAGCGTGGTTTCAAATGCCTGCTGTACGCGCCGCGCGGGCAAGGTTAGTTTGATTCTTGGTCTTTTAAAAGTTTGTACTCGATGCTGTCGGTCAATGCTTCCCAGCTCGCTTCAATGATATTTTCATGCACGCCGACCGTGGTCCAGGAATCGGAATTGTCCTGGGATTCGATGAGGACCCGCACCTTGGCCGCTGTCCCGGCCTTTGTGTCCAGGACCCGGACTTTATAGTCCGTCAGGTGCATCTCTTCCAGCCGCGGATAGAATTTTTTCAGGGCCTGGCGCAGGGCTTTGTCCAGGGCCTCCACCGGACCGTCGCCGTCCGAAGCGCTGTACTTGCTTTCGCCGTTGACATTGACCCTGATGGAGGCTTCGGCGAAAACGCGCCCGTCGAACCTCTTTTCCGACGCGGTCTTAAACCCTTCCAATTTGAAGAACGGTTTATATTTCTTCAATGAGCGCTTTACGAACAGTTCAAACGAGGCGTCCGCCGCCTCGAACTGGTAGCCGCTGTGCTCTTTGTCCTGGAGCGCCTTCAGCATTTTCTTGGCCTGCGGGGACTTTTTGTCCAGCTGGACGTCCATTTGCTGGGCCTTCAGGATGATAGGCATTTTTCCCGCCAGTTCGGAGGTGACAAACCGCCGGTGGTTCCCCACGATCGACGGGTCAACGTGCTCATAGGCCAGGGGGTTCTTGAGCATGGCGTCAATGTGCACGCCCCCTTTATGGGCGAAGGCCGAATGTCCGACAAAGGCGGCATTGTCCGCCAGTTTGTAATTGCTGATCTCGCTGATGAAATACGACGTCTCTTTCAATTTTTTCACGTTCTGCTCGGGAATGGAAGCGCGGTTCATTTTCGTGTGCAAAATACCGATGATGGTGCACAGGTCCGCGTTGCCGCACCTCTCTCCCAGCCCGTTGAACGTGCCCTGGACCTGGACGCAGCCGGCCTCGATGGCCGCGATGCTGTTGGCTACCCCCATACCCAGGTCATTATGCGTATGGATTCCCAGCGGGACATTTATCCTGGATTTCATTTCCAGGACGATTTCCTTGACTTCCCGGGGGAGCGTGCCGCCGTTGGTGTCGCAGAGGATAAGGCAGTCGGCCTTGGCGTCCCGCGCGGCGGAAATGGTCCGCAGGGCGTATTCCGGATTGCGCTTATAGCCGTCAAAGAAATGCTCGGCGTCATAAAACACCTGCTTCTTCCGTGACTTCAAGAAGCTGACGGACTCGGCAATCATGTACAAGTTTTCTTCCAAGGTGGTTTTGAGGACATCCTTGACGTGGAGGTCCCAGGACTTGCCGAAGATGGTGATGGTGTCTGTTTTGGATTTCACCAGCTCGCGCAGGTTGGCGTCTTCGGCGGCTTTGATTTTGGCGCGCCGGGTCGAGCCGAATGCGGCAATCCGCGCGTGCTTGAATTTCTTGCCCTGCACTTCCTTGAAATAGGCCTTATCCTTCGGGTTGGAGCCCGGCCAGCCCCCTTCGATGTAATGCACCCCCAGCTCATCCAGCTTTTGGGTGATTTTGAGCTTGTCGTTGAGGGTAAAGGCAATGCCCTCGGTCTGCGCGCCGTCGCGCAATGTGGTATCGTAAATGGTAATGCTGTTTTGCATGTTATTTCTCGGATTCCAGGCCAAATTCCCTGTGCAGCGCTTTCACCGCTTTGTTGACCTGGCTGTGGCTGATAATGCAGGAGATGCTAATCTCCGATGTGGAGATCATTTCGATATTGATCTTGTTCCTGGCCAGTGCCTGGAACATGGATGCCGCTATGCCGTGATGCGACCGCATGCCTGACCCCACGATGGAGATCCTGGCAATGTTGTCGTCGCAGAGGACCTCGCCGGCATGGATTTTCTGCGCGATCATTTTTGCCGCGTTAAAGGCTTTTGTCAAGTGGCTTTTGGAGACCGTGAAGGAAATGTCCGTGTGGCGCGTATGACTGATATTTTGAACGATGATGTCCACGTTGGCGCCGGTCTTGGACACTTCCGTGAATATTTTGGCGGCGATGCCCGGCTGGTCCGGCACGGCGCACACGGTGATCTTGGCTTCCGCCTTGCTGCAGGTCACTGCCTGGACAGCAACGTCTTCCAGTTTATTTGATTTTTTGACGATCATGGTTCCTTCCTCCTTGGAAAAGCTCGAGCGTACGTGAATGGGAATGTTGAATCTTTTCGCCACTTCGATGGAGCGGGCCTGCAAGACCTGCGCGCCCAGGGATGCCATTTCCAGCATCTCTTCGAAGTTTATCGTTTTTATTTTTCTGGCCTGTTTCAGGATGCGGGGATCGGTCGTGTAAATTCCTTTTACGTCCGTGTAAATCTCGCACACCTTGGCTTTCAAGGTGATCGCCAGAGCCACCGCGGTCAGGTCGGAGCCTCCCCGGCCCAGGGTGGTGATTTCGTCTTCCTCGGTGACCCCCTGATAACCGGCGACAATGACGATTTTATTATCCGCCAAGGCGCTGTGG
>Ga0155265_1134_pt2 | contig 12391 bp, 11 predicted proteins | sample RifCSPhighO2_02_FD_106233 | JGI IMG/M metagenome (GOLD analysis project Ga0155265, IMG submission 106233) | Omnitrophica WOR_2 bacterium RIFCSPHIGHO2_02_FULL_52_10 | reverse complement strand
ATATGTCCTGGTTTTTTATGTATTGACCCTGTTCTGCCTGTCCTTGAAATTTCTCGCAACTAGAAACTTCAAAACCTTCATCAACGGCTTGCTTTTAACCGTAACCATTTTCGGCGTCTATCACCTGTCCCTGACCCCTTATAAAGCGATGAATTACAAATACAACGGATATAAAAGCCTGACCGCCGTCGGGTCCGAGTCGCTTTACGCCAACGCCAAAGGGCGCACCCAGCCTTTGACAACAAATAATATCCTGACGTTCCTGGCGTTTGTCCCCGGCGAGCGGGTCTGCGCGAAAATTTTCTCCGCTGAAGAATGTTCGTTCTGGGGGGATGAGAATATCCACGTCCTGGGGCCGAACAAAACCAAAGAGCTGCAGGCTCAGGGGGTGGCGAACGATAAAATTGATGCCCTACTCAGAGAGGCCGCCGTGAAGAGTGTTCTCAGCCATCCCTTGCAGTACGCCTTCCTCACGGCTGCTGAAGGGCTCAAGATGGTATTTTGGGAATCCACCCGGATTGGGTTTGTGCACTATCCTCACTGGCTGGAAACATTATTTGAGTGGGAACTGTTAAGGAATGGATTACGTTTGCTGATATTTTTTGTGACTTTAGCAACTTTGGCCTTTAGCGTTTATTATGTCCTGCGTTACCGCAATGATTTATCCGGCCCTTCTGTCCAGAAATCAATGGTGTATTCAGTCTATCTTTTTTGTCTGGTGATCATCCTGGCGAATATTGTCTTGCACGCGCCTTTCCTCATCGCCACGCGCTACGCCCTGCCCATCGCCCCCCTGTATTTAATGCTCACGGCGCTCAATGCGCAGCACATCTGCGCCAAACGCCGCACGCCTTAAACCGTCCGGCTAACCGCACTTGAAATACTTATCGTAGGTTGTCGTGGGGACCACGTGGCACTTGGAGCAGAGCTTCAAAGGCCATTTCAGAAGCTTGATCAGGTCGTAGCTGGTCTTGTAATCGCGGAATGTTTTGGGGGGCAGGGACATGATTTCATCGAATTCTTGCCTGGTCAATCCCAGACGCTTGATGCACAGATCAATCACTTTGGGATCCTCAATCACATAAACGGCATTGATGAGTTCCAGCGCCCTTTCCCTGCTCATCTGGCCGCAACGGACGAGGGCGGAATAATTGGACCGGCGCCGGTCAATATTAAACTTGACGCGCATGACATGGGTCATCAGACTCTGGTAGAGATCGTCATAATAATGCGCGCCGGGATAAACCCAATCCAATTCCCGTTTGATGACCGCTTCGGCATCGACGCGGACATACGGCGTAAAATAAAGAATCGGGATGGTTTTGATCCTTTTGATAAGCGTGTAATATACCATCGGCCAGAGCGTTAAATTAAAACCCCCGTCCATGGGCTGCCATTTCCGCAGGGGAAATGTCCCGTAAAGCTTATGCACCGATTTCAGATATCGGCCGTCCAGATAATTCCATTCCAGCGGCGAAATCCCTTCGGTGCGGAAGGATTGGCCGAAGATGATATAGCGGACACGCTCCTTGCAGGCCACCCCGTACAGAGCCGTGGCAATGCCGATGTCGGTGGCTGTGCCGATATCCGGGGTCGACGCCTTGAGGTAAGCGATGCGCAGGTCCTTGGATTCCCGCCAGTCCGAGGTAATGGTCCTCAATTCCACCCCGAGCTTCTGGGTCGCTTTTCGCATGTTTTCCCCGGCCGTCGGATTGCCGAAGCCGTCGTTGAAATGGACGGCAATCGGCCGCAGCCCCAATATTTTCTTGGCAAAATACAGCGTGTAGGTGCTGTCCCGGCCGCCGCTGATCCCCAAAACGCAATCGTGCTTACGGCCTTTCCCTCCGCGTTTGATTTTGCTGACCAAAGTTTGAAGCTGCCGCGCCCCGCGGCTGTCGAGCGGATACCGCCGCTCCAGCTGGTCATGCAGGCGGCAATACCCGCATATCCCCCGCCCGTCAAAATCATGGCCCGGGACCGATGTGTCGACAACACAGCGGCGGCATATCTGGTACCCCTGCTTTTCTACATTCGCGGTCACTGTCATATTATAGTCTTCCCGCCTTCTGGGGATGCGCCAGGTCGGGGTGAAGCACCTTCTCCCCAATCGCCGTCCCTTTTTCCTTCCTTTGCGGGACTTCAAATTCGATGACAATCAATTCCCCGGCAAATTCATTATACCGCCCGCGTCCGATGATCCCGTCGCGCCCCACCGCCAGCGAGCAGCCCACCATTTTCTTGCCTTCATAAGGCCCGCCGACAATAACCCCGACACTGGTCGTCCCGATGATGACCAGGTTATAAAGCCGGGCCAGCAAGGAATAAGGTTTTATCCATTTTTCCCCGTAAGGGTCATCCGTTTCCGTGTAGGAGTAATCCACCGTCCAGGAAGACGGGGAGAGGATGATTTGCGCGCCCATTCGCGCCAATGTATGGCCGATAGGCAATCCGTCCATATAGTTATCGGAACAAATATTGACGCCGATAATGCCGAAAGGCGTTTCAACCACGGAGAGCATATTCCCGATTTCGTAAAACTGCTGCCCGACCACCAGGACATTAATCTTGCGGTACTTTAAAATGATTTGACCGGCGGGGTCGATCAAGACCGCGCTGTTATAAACCTTGTTTTGGTCTTTTTCCGTAAGCCCCGCGCAGACATAAAGGCCGTGTCTTTGGGCGCTTTGGCACAACTGATCACTATACGGCCCGGGGATGGGCTGCGCTTCCGTTTTGGCGCTCGGATGGGTCCAGGCCAGGTCCAGGCATTCGGGGAGAAGAACGACATGACATTGCCGCCGGGCGGCATCTTCAATCATGCGCTCTGCCCTCTGCAGATTTCTTTGGGGCTCGCCCCCTTCGACCAATAATTGCCCCATGCCGACTTTTATGATTTTTTTGCTCATTTCGCCATTCTGCGGGGTTAACCCGATTTATTCAGGAAGTAAACACCGGTGAGCACCAGGGCCGTCCCGAACGCCTTCAGAAGCGTTATTTGCTCCCCAAGAAATATCACGGCCAATAATATGAGTATGACAAAATTCAGCCCGATCTGGGCCGGATAGGCGACCACGATCTCCATCCGCGAGAGGGCGATGGCGAACAAAAAAGGCGCGAGGAAAAATAAGACCAATCCGAAAACCACGAACGGCGATTTCATGAAGACGAAAAAATAACTGAGCACGGATTGAAACGATTCGCTCTTAATAACTCCAAGCTCGTTGAGCCTCAGCTTGATGATGAACACCCCCAGGGCGTTCAAGACCACGCTGATGATCAACATCCCCCAGCTTAACGACCATTCCCGCATGCTATTGCTCCCGCCCGGCAGGGCTGTAACTTTCCAGACCAAGTTTGTATTCGACGATGAACCGCGGGCGCTGCCTGGATTCGTCAAAAGTCCGCCAGAGGTATTCTCCTAGCACCCCCAGCATGATCATCTGAATGCCGCCGAGCACCAAGATCGTCACGAGCAAGGACGACCACCCCTCGAGCGGAGCGCCGTTGAACAACCCCCAGATCACGAAAAGCGCGTACACAAACCCCGTGCACGCGGTCAACACCCCGATGACACTGATATAACGGATGAAAATATCGCTGAACGCCAACAGGGAATCCAGCGTCAGCTTGATCTTGTTCCCCAATGTCCACTTCGATTTCCCGTACAGCCTGGCCTGCTTGACATATTCGATGGACGTTTGCTTGAATCCCAGCCAGGCCAGGACCATGAAGACCGAGGTGTGCTTTTCATTGACCTCTTTAAAGGCCTCGATGACGGCGCGGTCGACCAAAAACACGTCGGCCCCTAACGGGGGCACCTTGACCGTCGTGAAATAATTCATCAGACAATAATACACGCGTGAAAAGAATTTAGTGGAGACCTTTTCGCCCAAACGCTTGCGGCGCGCGCCCCAGACGACCTTCACCCCGTCTTTCCACTCATTCACCAATAAACGCAATAGCTCCGGCGGGTCCTGCAAGTCGGCCGCCAGGACAACCGCGCCGTCCCCGCGGCAGGCGATCAGCCCGGCCGCAATCGCCGCGTGGCTCCCGCAATTGCGCGCGAAACGGATTGTTTTCACCCGGCTGTCGCGGTCATGCAGCCGGCGCAGGATTTCCGGCGTTTGGTCCGTTGAGCAGTCATCCACAAAAATAAATTCGGAATCATGCCCGCGGATGTCCGCGGCCACGGCGCTGATCCGCTCATACAGCACGGGGATGTTGTCCTGCTCGTTATACGTTGGGAAAATGACGGAAATCATGGCTTACCTGTTGAGTGTAACTCCCCCGACTTCGGCCGGGGGTTCCTTTATTTGCGCAGTTCCGACACTCCTTCGGAGGTCGGAACTCCGACCTAGCCCCGACGTTACGTCGGGGCTAGTGTCGGAGCAATTTTGCCGGATTGCCGGCGACAATCACTTCCTTTTCAATATCCGAAATGACGTTCGAACCGATGCCCACCAAGGCGCGCTCCCGGATCGTCACGCGCTCGCGGATGGCCGAACCCGAGCCAATGTAACAGCCCGACCGGATGGTCACGTACCCGGAAACCGCCACGTTCGCCCCGATGCAGCAGTAGTCCTCAATCACGCTGTCATGGCCGAGCGTCGTATTCGGTAAAATAATGCAGTGATTGCCGATAGTGGCCCCGCAGCCGACCACCACGTTCGCCAGCAAGAGCGTATTGTAACCGATCTTCGCGTCCGGTGAAATGACCGCCGACGGCGCAAGGACCCTGGCGAACCGGTCTTTCTTGAGATCTAATCCTTCAATAACATCCCGCCGCTTTAAATAATTGCCCGGATTCCCCGGCACGGCTAATATTTTGGCCTCGGGGTATTCCTTGAGGATGTTCGTGTTACCGAGCACGGTAACGCCGCAGGCTTCCTTGCCGCGCGCCGCCGGGTCATCATCGACAAACCCCACCAGCTCCCACTCCTCTTTCAGGGCAGCGCTACTGGTGATTTGGGCCGCGGCCTCGCGGCCGTTGCCGCCGAAGGGAAATATAATCAATTTCTTACGCATGTTTAATTAGATTGACAATATAGCCGATATCATTCTCTTCCATCGTGTGAAACAACGGCAGGATCACCGCGGACCTTCTTGCCGTTTCGGAATGTTTCAGCGGCCGGCGCGCGGCGGCGAAAGGCTTTTCCTCATGGGCGTTCATGATCCCCGGCCGCGTAGCGACACCGTTGTCGAGCAAGTATTGCATAAACGCCGTCTGATCCATAGGGGCGCCCTCCAAAAGCCGGACAGGAAAACTTTGCCAATTGCTCCGGCAAAACGGCGGCTCTTTGGTCACCGCCAGCCAGGGTATCTGGGCCAACTCTTTGAGGTACACGGCGGCCAAGGCGCGGCGCCGCGCTATCAGCGCCGGCATCTTTTTCATTTGCTCAATGCCGACCGCCGCCTGGATGTCGGTCAGGCGGTAATTAAATCCCATCTCCGGGTATGCTTCCACCATGACCTCTTTGCTTTCATGGCGCTGCGCATCGGATATCGTCATGCCCTGGTGGCGCAAGCGCCGGCAGCGCCGGTCATATTCCGCGCGCTGCGCCGTTATCATCCCTCCTTCCCCCGTCGAAAGTATTTTCCGGGGATGGAACGAGAAACAGGCCATGTCCCCGTGGGGCCTGCCGAGCTTCTCCCACCGGCCGCCGTCTTCCATGAGAATTTCACTGCCCGCCGCGCAGGCCGCGTCTTCAATGAGCGGCAAATGAAATTTTCTTGCCAGAGGAATGATGCTGCGCAGGTCGCACGGCATGCCCATCTGATGTACGGCCAAAACCGCGGCCACGCGACCGAATTCCGGGCCCGGTTTTAAATGCACCAGCGGGGATGCGCCGACGGCAAGTCCGGCGGCGTTTTTGTAATACAAACGCCCTGAGCGCGTTTCACAATCCCGCTGCAGGCACTCGGACAACCCTTGCGCAGACATATTGAATGTTTCCGAATCAATGTCAACAAAAACAGGCTCGCCGCCGCAGTAACGGACGCAATTGGCGGTGGCGATAAAGGAATGGCTGACCGTAAGGACAATATTTCCCGGATTAACGCCGGCGGCAAGCAGGGCCGTATGGAGGGCCGCCGTGGCATTCGCGACGGCGCAGGCGTGGTCGGCCCCGACATAGGCGCGAAAGGCCTCTTCGAACTCCCGGACCTTCGGGCCCTGGGCCACCCATCCCGAGGAAATCACCTCGCCCGCCGCCTTCACCTCCGCTTCCGTGAAGAACGGCTTGGCGACGGGGATCAGGCGCTTTGCAAAATCAGTTTCTCTTGAGTGTCCAGCCATTTGACCAGCTCCCGCAAGCCTTGCTTGAGATCGACTTTTGCTTCAAATCCGATTAATTTCTTGGCCTTCGTCGTGTCCCCCAGCCGCCGCATCACCTCCACGGACTTGCGCTCATCGGGGACGGGAATGAATTCCGGTTTTAAATCCGACTCCATGACCTCGAGCAATAAATAACACAGCCTCTCTATGGAGGTTTCCACCCCCGAAGCGACGTTAAAGACCTCGTTATCGACATCCGCCGTCAAGGCGAGGATCGTGGCGCGGGCGATGTCATCGATGTAAACGAAATCCATGGCCTGCCGGCCGTCCCCGAAAATCCTGGGCCGCTTGCCTTCCTTGATCAAACGGTACCAGCGGATCAGGACTTCCGTGTATTTGCCGGTGCTGTCCATGCGCGGGCCGTACACATTGAAATACCGCACCGCGTTATAATGCAGGCCGTACATGTGCTGGAACGAGCGGCACATCAATTCATTGGCCATTTTGGCGGCCCCGTACAGCGTGCGGTTGTTGTAGGGATGTTGTTGCTCCGTGGTCGGGAAGGTATCGGCCTGACCGTAAACGGAGGCCGACGACGCCATGACCAGTTTCTTGATTTTATGCGCAACGCAGGACTGCAGGATATTAAATGTGCCGGTGTACATCACCTCAAACGCCTCCCGCGGGTATTCAACGCACCTGGTGATGCGCAGCGCCGCCAAGTGGAAACAAAAATCCATGCCTTTTAAAAGGTCATCCACCAAATCCCGGTCCCGGATATCGCCTTCCACCAATTTGACCTTGCCGGAGGTCAGGACGCCTTTGAGGTTCTCCTTGTTGCCCCGGACAAAATTATCGATGATGACAATTTTCTTGGCGCCCGCCTGCAAGAGTTGATCGATGATGGTGGAGCCCACAAAACCGGCTCCCCCCGTAATCAGAATCCTGCTATTGTTTACCTCTACCATGATATCTCCTGGCATTATCTTTACTCCATATAAGAGTGCAGAGGATTATGTTAAACTGGAACCCATTTCTAAACCGAATTTTTGTAGAGAGACAGCTTGCAAAGCTCCTTATGGCCCGCCGCTGGCGGGACCATTCAAGAAAGATTGTTGTTCCTGCATATCTAACTGGGAATATTCATTAAGGATGCTCTGGGGCCCGGTTGATACCGAGCTACCATTCATATCCCAGGATATATTGAGTTAGATACGCGCGGGAATATCCTCCCTACTTTAAAAAGAATGAGTCAAAATATATTGAAAAAAGTCGTACATTCTATCAAAGACAATAACTTCAACCTTAAAGAAATTCAATCCCTTATCGCAACCGCTCAAAAATCCATTATTCAATCTTTTCGATTTCATCATTGTAGAAAGTCACGGTGCCGCCATGAAAAATCAGTTTGATATAGCCCTCTGTCCGCTCAATGATTTCCCCCGTAATCTCTTGCCCGGATTTGAGGAGCACTGTCACCCGAGTCTTTTCCCCTGCCGGATACGGGCCCGCTTCGTTTGCTTCCGCCTTGAAAGTTTCTTCCTTTTTAAGCTTTTCCGTTTTTATTTCTTGAGCAATTGCCCCCTGATCTTCATATCTTTCGGCCGATTTCAAATCTTGCCCATCAGAAAACTGCAGCGATTGAACTATCCTCTCGAGAACGGCTTTCACTTCCTGAATTCGACTTCTAAAAGAAATCGTGAACACGTTCCCTTTCTGAAACAAAGAAATACAAGTTCCCTCAAAAGAAATACAAGTTCCCTCAATTGTATGCCCCGGTACCGGTGTCGAAGTTGAAAAATCCAGACGGCGGGCATAAATACCGTTTATTTCTGTTGCTTTTTCATCGAGGATAATGCCATCGAATGGTTTAACAAAAGATTCGATCACGATCTGATTGGCTTTTTTAAGCTCTTCCTCCATATTCGCGTCCGTGATCGTCGTATCGGGATAGAACTTGATCAAACCTCCCCCCTTGAGTTCGGGGTTGATGAGGCCAACTTCGCCCGGGCTTTCCATCCATCGCCAGCCTTTGGGCAAGGCGGCTTTAAATAATCCGTCTTTCTGGTAGAAAATTTCCCCCTCTCTCGCGGGTTTGGATCCCCTGAGACTAATGATATTTTTCCGCAAGCGAGCAACCCTAGGGGCCTCGGGGGAAACTTTCAAAACCGTATCACAATCCTTAAGCGCCCTGTTATAGTCGCCTTTCCTAAGATAGGCCCTGGCCCGGCCTATATAGGGCGGTGTATGCAATGGATCAACCTCTATCGGGACAAGCTCAATAGCCCGGCTGAAATCGGCAATAGCTTGATCGTTTTCCCCGATCTCAAGGTAAGAAAGGCCGCGGTTATTCAATCCGTTTGGGCTGTCGGGTTGAAGCTCAAGCATTTTCGTGTAATCGGCAATAGCTTCGGTAGGCTTTCCTTGCATGTTGTAGGCTAAACCGCGGTCATAATACGGCCGCTCATCCAAAGGGTTGGTCTCAATTGCCTTATCAAAATCAAGATAGGCCTTCTCAAAATCGCCTTGTTTCATATAGGCGATCGCCCGGTCATCATACGCGTTAGAGGTCGGTTTGATTTCGATGGCTTTCGTATAATCCGCGATGGCCAGGTCAAACTTCCCCTGGCTGCCATAGGCATTACCCCGGGACCGGTAAGCATCCATATCCCAGCTGTTGAGCTCGATAACCCTGGTATAATCTTCGATGGATTTGTCGAAATTATTTAACTCGTCATAGGCAAGCCCGCGCGCCAGATACGCGTCTTTATAATCTTTATCCAGGCCAATGGCTTTCGTATAGTCGGATACAGCTTGGCTAAAATTGCCTTCATGAAATTTATCATAACCGCTCCGGTAATAATCCTTGGCCGTTTGAGCGAAAGCCAATGGTGAAAAAACAACTGTGCCGGCAAGAAATAAGATACACGAGAGAATCACCAAAATTCTTTTCATTTACCCTTCCTTAATATTAAGTTTTCCGCAAAGTAAGCGCCAGGGCTTCCTGGCCGATGAAGGTATACGTGAACCGGCTGGACTGCCACGGGCCGGCGTGGGCCTCTTCGGCCAACCGCACCAATTCCGCTTCCCGGCGCACCCACCGGCCGCGGTCCAAACGGCGGCTCAGCCAGGCCAAAGGCCTCACATACGGGTTACGGGGCCAAACATTATCCAGGATAATAACACGACCGCCCGCTTTTGTGCAACGAATCATTTCGCGCACGGTTAACAGGGCCGTTTCCCTGGGTAAATGATGCAAAAGCCCGAAACAGCGGCTTTCGTTGAACACATTATTCTTAAACGGGATGCCGTCGGCCGAGCCCAAAACCCCGGTCCGGTTGTGCGCGGCTGAATATTGCCGAAGATAACCCAAATTGATGTCAACGCCGCACACCTCCCCCTGGGGAGCCGGCGTATTGAGCCGCGGGCCGCAGCCGACATCCAAAACTAAACCGCAGGATTCGCCGAAAATAGCCTGGAAATGTTTTTTGAGCAGAAAATGAAAACCCGGCGCTGTAATGTGTTGGGAGATATTGTAAATCAGGGGGTGCTCAAGAAGGCGATAGGGGGCCGCCGGCTGCATGGATTGCGTCCGTTCTTGTTTTTATTAATATTAAGACTATTAATTGAATCTAATTCGCGGCTATTTTAACTTGAAGTATTGTCTTAAACAAGCAAAACTTTACCCTGGCGGATGAGGAAGGGGAATTGATGAAGAAGGTAGGGGACAGCACACTGTGCTGTCCCTACGCATTGGGTTGGCTGGGGGGCAAAGCAGGATCACATGAGATAAGATGCTAAACAGAGGAGATTATCAAACTTATACACAGGGCAAAGAGGCTCACATTCAAAATAACAAATAATCTCATGATCTGCTGCGCCAGGAGCTCTTCGTTGGTCTTCATGACGACCCCCCTTCTTTTCGGTAAATAAGAAAGGCCCTTCCCCCGGCAAATGCTCCCAGGAAAAGGACCTCAATGTCCCTACAGACAAAGCGATCAAATAAAAAAACCCCGTACCAAAGACGGTAAGGGGCATCAATGCTTTACTTCAAGGATAACGCCTGCGCTATCCTGCTTAAATATAAATTATTTCCCGGCGGCTGTCAAGGTCAAATTTCAAAATTATCCGTCTTGAGAATAATGATACCCCGTTACACGGTTTAATTTTCTGGATTTGTTGCTTGAGGGCATATGTCCCCTTTTGTTTGGACGGGAAAAGCGAGGGGGGTGGCAATTGGTACGCTGCAGAGATCACGCAGGAACGAGATCACAGAAATAAAAGCGGTTGTCCCTTAAGACAACTTCGCCTGGCCGGCAGGGTACGGGGACACGGAAGATAGGGCCGTCATGGACAAAGGTATGGAATTCGCCGTTTTCGCCGCAGGGATCGACCCCTTGGGGCAGGTCCGCCAGAAACTGCCGGTCAAACGGCCGGCCGGCGAACTGTTGGGGAAGGACCTGGGAGTCAATGCAGGTGATCACGGCCTTAAATCCCAAATCGATGAACGTGTGGGCCAGTTCCGTTGTATCCCGCTTCCAGATCGGAAAGATGCCAGTCATATCGACCTCGGACAATTTTTCTTCACGGTACCTTTTGAGGTCTTCCAAAAAAATGTCGCCGATCACAACCGATGCGACCCCCTGCCCTTTCCAGTAAAGCAATGTCCTGTGCATCTTCGCTTCCCATTCCTCATTGGAGGCTTTTTGCGTGATATAAATTTTTTCCACCGGAAGGCCGATCGCGGCGGCCTGCTGTTCCAAAAGGGTACGCCGGACCCCGTGCATGCTGATCCGGTCGTACCCTTCGGTCACCGTCGTTAATAACGCCACGATCGTCAGGTTCCCGTTCTTTTGGGCATAATAGAGGGCCAAGGAACTGTCCTTCCCCCCGCTCCATGACATAATAGCCTTGTTCATAGGTAATAGGTATCCATTGATTCCCGATGCCGGCTTGTCCATCCGGCATCATGTAGGGACAGCACAATGTGCTGTCCCTACGCCTACACCTTTATCTAAAATTTGATATCCACACCGGTAATAAAATTCTGCTCCGGCGCGGGATAGAGGTCTTTGGCGTTGCTGAAGGCCGATTTGGCCACATAGGTGTTATAGTGCGCGTCCAGGAGGTTATTGACGGCGAGATAGACCTCGACCGCCTCCCGGGTATAGGCTATTTTCCCGTCCATCACATAGTAGGGCTTGATGGGCGAGGTCGCGTTCAGCGTGTCGTTAATCGCGAAGCGCGAGCCCACGTACCGCCCGGTCAGGGAGACCTCGTAGTTCTTCAGGAATTTCGTGATGAGCCCCGCGCTGGCCTGATGCCGGGGGACAATCGGGATGTCCTTGCCGTCGTTCGGGCCTTCCCTAAACTGCGGCTGCTGGTAGGTGTAGTTGGCGAAAAATTCCAATTTATCGAGAAAATCAATCTCAAAAAACTTCTCGATGTCGGTCTTCTGCCCGAACTCCACCCCGGTGCGGCGGGTCTTGTCGTAATTGCTGTTGATGAAATTGACCGGGTCAAAAAAGATTTCATTCTTCAGGTCCATCCAGTACGGGGTCACGAACACCACGACCTTATCGTGGAAATTATGCTTTAATCCCACTTCGTACTGGATCCCGGTCTGCTGCTTAAGGTTGGTGTTGAGGTTGGGCGTGATCCCGAAATCCGGGAAATTCGAGGAGCTGTACCACTCGTCGGTCGCCAGGAAGCGGAACGACTGCTGGACATTAAAGTGCATGTTGGAGCCTTGTCCGTAGTCCCACTTCATGCCGAACATGTTGACGCTTTCACCGGGGCTTTGCTTTTCATCGACCGCCACGTCCCTCTGGCTGAAAGCGTAATCCGCCTTATGGAAACGGGTGCCGCCGCTGACGTAGACGTCCTTGAGCATCTCGTATTGGGCAAAGCTGTAAACCCCGAATTCCTCTTTGGAAATGGTCAGGTCGACCGTATTGGTCCCGCTGCCCTTGATGTCATTTTCATGGTCATAAAAGTCTACCCCAGTGACGAAATTCATGTCCTGGCCGAAGACCGTGTGGTCAAAGATGTATTTCGCGTTGATCCCGCGGGTGTTGGTCTCCCGGTCGGTCTCCGAGCCGAAAAAGATGTCAAAGA
>Ga0155265_1001_pt1 | contig 12526 bp, 11 predicted proteins | sample RifCSPhighO2_02_FD_106233 | JGI IMG/M metagenome (GOLD analysis project Ga0155265, IMG submission 106233) | Omnitrophica WOR_2 bacterium RIFCSPHIGHO2_02_FULL_52_10 | reverse complement strand
GGGCCTTCGGACGTCATTAAAAGCCATCATAATGTCGGCGGTTTGCCGAAAAACCTCAAGCTGGAGCTGATTGAGCCGTTCCGGGAGCTTTTCAAGGACGAGGTACGCGCCATCGGCAAGCGCCTGGAATTGCCCGAAGCCATCCTCAAGCGCCAACCCTTTCCGGGGCCGGGCCTGGCGATCCGCATCATCGGGCCGGTGACCAAGGAGCGCCTGGAGATCCTGCGTGAGGCCGACGAGCGGGTGCTGGATGAGATCAAGAAGGCCGGGCTTTATCATGAAGTCTGGCAGTCCTTCGCCATCCTGCTCCCCATCAAGACCGTGGGGGTCATGGGGGACCAAAGGACTTATGAGAACGTGATCGCCGTCCGCTGTGTCAGCAGCGTCGACGGGATGACGGCCGACTGGGTGCACCTTCCACACGAACTTTTGGGTAAGATAGCCAACCGCATCATCAATGAGGTCCACGGGGTTAACCGTGTCGTCTACGATATCAGCTCCAAGCCGCCGGCGACGATTGAATGGGAGTAATTTCAATTCTGTGAAGCGTGAAATACCCTTCGGGTACTGCTTCGCTGCGTGAAGAGTATTCCGCTTCACGCCGCACGCAATACGCTTCACGATTTCATCATGAGCCATTCCGATTTCGTCCATCTTCACGTTCACACGCAATACAGCCTGCTTGACGGGGCCTGCCGCATCAAGGAACTCGTCGATAAAGCCGCGGATTATCATATGCCCGCCCTCGGCATGACCGACCACGGCAACGTGTTCGGGGCCGTTGATTTTTATCAGACCGCCAAATCCAGGGGCATCAAGCCGATCATCGGATGCGAGGCGTACGTGGTTACCTCCGGCAGCCGTTTCGAAAGGACCCCCCGCCAGAAGGGGAGCGTTGCCCACCTGTGCCTGTTTGCCCGTAATCAAGAAGGCTACCGCAATTTGCTCAAACTCGTTTCCACGGCATATCTCGACGGATTTTATTATTTTCCGCGCATGGATAAAGAGATCCTGTCCAGGCATGCCGAGGGGCTTTTGGCCACGTCCGCCTGCTTGAAGGGGGAGGTGGCCTGGCATTTAAAAGAAGGGAATTACAATGCCGCTTTAAAAGCCGCCGACGACCTGGCACAGATTTTTGGCAAGGGAAATTTCTATCTGGAAATCATGGACCACGGCATGAAGGAGCAGAAAACGGTGAACGAAGGGCTGGTGAAGATTGCCGCGGATCTTAATCTCCCTCTGGTCGCGACCAACGATGTCCATTATCTTGAGCAATCCCAGTCCCCGGCGCATGACGCGCTGTTGTGCATCCAGACGCAAACGGTCCTCAGCGACCCCAAACGCATGAAACTGCATAATGACCAGTTTTATTTTAAAGCCCCCGAGGAGATGATCCGTGAGTTCAGATGGATCCCCGAGGCCACGGCAAATACGGTGGCGATTGCCGAACAATGCAACCTGGAACTTGATTTTGAAACGGTTCATCTGCCCAAGTTCAATCCCCCGGAGCATAAAACAAAGGAGCAATTTTTGCGCGAGTTGTGCGCGCAAGGGCTTAAACAACGTTACGCGAACGTGACGACGGAAATCAGGGATCGGCTGGAATACGAGCTGAACGTCATCGAGAAGACGGGGTTCACCAGCTATTTCCTGATTGTCGGGGATTTCATCCAATTTGCCAAGCAGAGGGGCATCCCCGTTGGGCCCGGCAGGGGTTCGGCCGCCGGCAGCCTGGTGAGCTATCTTCTGGGGATCACCGACCTTGATCCGCTGAAATACGGACTGCTCTTTGAGCGCTTCCTCAACGCCGACCGCGCCGGGATGCCGGACATCGACATCGATTTCTGTTATGAGCGCCGGGGCGAGGTCATTGATTATGTCACTCAGAAGTACGGCAAGGAAAATGTCGCCCAGATCATCACCTTCGGCACCATGCAGGCGCGGGCGGCCATTCGGGACGTCGGGCGGGTCATGGGCGCGTCGTACGGCGACGTGGACCGCATCGCGAAGCTCGTGCCCGCGGAGCTGGGCATCACGCTCGATGAAGCCATGTCCAAAGAGCCCCAGTTGGAAAAATTATGCAAGGAAGACAAGACGGCCAGGGAGATCATTGCCACGGCCAAGGTGCTGGAGGGGTTGACCCGCCACGCCTCTACGCATGCGGCGGGGGTGGTGATCGCCGACAAGCCGCTGAATGAATACGTGCCGCTTTATAAGAGCAGCGATGACCAGGTCATGACGGGGTACGCGATGAACGCCATCGCGAAGATCGGGCTGCTCAAAATGGATTTTCTGGGACTGCGCACGCTGACCGTGATCAGCGAAGCCGTCAAATTAACCAATGCGATCCACGGCAAGAAAATCGACATCGGCGCGATCCCCCTGGATGACCAAAAGACCTATGACAACTTAAGCAAGGCGAACAGTTTCGGCATTTTTCAGCTGGAAAGCGGCGGCATGCGCGAGCTGTTGAAGAAAATCCAGCCCTCGGAGTTCGAGGACCTGATTTCCATCCTGGCTCTTTACCGTCCCGGCCCGATGGGCAGCGGCATGCTCGACGATTTCATCAAGCGCAAGCGCGGCGAGGTCAAGTTCCAGTACGATCACCCCAAGCTGGAGCCGATCTTAAAGGATACGTACGGGATCATCCTTTATCAGGAACAGGTCATGAAGATTGCCGTGGCCCTGGCTGGTTTTTCTCTGACGCAAGCCGATCACCTGCGCTGGGCGATGAGCAAGAAGATTCCGGCGGTGATGGAGCAGATGCGCAAGGACTTTGTCGCGGGGTGCTGGAAAACAAGCCAGATCATGGAAGGCAAGGCCAACCGGCTTTTTGACCTCATTGATTATTTTTCCGGCTACGGCTTTAACCGCAGCCACTCGGCCGCGTACGCCCTGATTACTTACCAGACGGCTTATTTAAAGGTGAATTACCCGGTGGAATTCATGTGCGCCCTGCTGAACTGTGAGAGAAATAATACGGATAAAGTGGTGGAATATGTCAAGGAGTCCGCGGCGATGGGCATCACCATCCAGCCGCCCGATATCAATGAAAGTTTATTGGAATTCAAAGTCGTGGATGCCAAGACCATCCGGTTCGGGATGTTGGCCATCAAAAATGTCGGTGAATCGGCAATTGATTCCCTCGTTAAGCAGAGAGGGGCAAAGCCGTATGCGTCACTTTTTGATGTCTGCGAGCGGGTTGACCTGCGGCTGGTGAACAGGAAAGTCCTAGAAAGTTTGATTAAGTGCGGCGCGCTGGACTGCTTCGGGGCCTTTCGCGCGCAACTGATGATGGTTTTGGATAAGGCTTTCGAATTGGGGGCGAAGAAACAAAAGGAAAAGGCCTCGGGGCAGGTATCTTTTTTTGACCTGACCGGAGAGGACAGCGGCTTCAATAAGGATACGGAAGCTTTACCGGCCGTTAAGGAATGGCACAAAACGCAGATTCTCTCGTTTGAAAAAGAAATTTTAGGTTTTTATATCAGCGGCCACCCGCTGGCGCATTATCACAACGAAATCAAGGAATTTACGGAGATATCGACTAAAAACTTAAAACAGTCCGTGGAAGGGGAAAATGTGCGCCTGGTCGGCTTGATTGAGCACGTTAAGCTAACGAATACGCGCAAGACAAATGAGCGCATGGCGATTCTGCGGGTCGAGGATATGGATGGAGAAGTGGAAGCGGTCGTGTTTCCATCGAGTTATGAAAAATTAGCAAATTATATTCATGAGGGGGAAGTGGTATTCCTAAGCGGCAAGGTCAGCTTTAGGGACAATGATCCGAAAATCATAGTGGAAGACATGAAGCAAATCCACGACGTCTATGGGACAATTAAGGCCATTAATTTGGACCTGACCGAAGTGGGAGAACGTGATTTAAGCGATTTGAAAAAGAAATTGGCGAGTTTCCCTGGAAAAGTTCCTGTGTATTTGAGATTGAACACAAAAACGCATAAAAGTGTTGAGATTCTTGTAGGGGAAGATTTATATGTTGCTCCAAATGAGCAGCTTATGAATGAAATTAAGGAATTTGTTGGCGAGGAAAAATTTAAGGTGACGCTTTAGCGCAAAATCCAACTGGAAATTAAACAAAGATCAAATATCTTTGCCCTCATAAATTGTTCTTGACACTGTAACAGCTTGTTGTTACTATGCTTAGCATTAGGAGGTGGCAAATGACCAAAAAAGATATTGTATTGAAGATCACGGACATGACCGGAATCAAACAGGTTGACGTCAAAAAAGTCGTCCAAAAGACGTTTGATGTTATAATCGAAAGCCTCATACGCTCCGAAAAGGTTGAATTACGTAATTTCGGGGTTTTTAAAATCAAGGAGCGTCGGGCAAGATTTGGGCGCAATCCCCGGACAGGTGAAAGCGTGCCTGTTCCCCCTCGAAAAGTGGTTGTCTTCAAGCCTGGCTTGGAAATGAAGCAGAAAATTAAGTAAGTGAGTGATAATAAAAAGAGTATTGCTGGCCTCCGGCATTACTCTTTTTTGTGTTCCTGTCATAACTTCAAAAATATCTTATAGTTATAAAGAGTTTTGTTTGCCCCGCTGTTTCCCATGGAAAAGCGGGGTAATAAATTATTAGAGCCCTATGTCGAAGAAATTTTCTGCGCCAAGAGGAACAGCGGACATTCTCCCAGCCGAAACACATCTGTGGCAAAATATTGAGCGCAAGGCGCGCAAGGCTTTCCGGCAATATAATTATACGGAAATCCGCACGCCGCTCTTTGAGGAAACCGGCCTTTTTCAGCGGTCTTTGGGGCAGACCAGCGATGTCGTTAATAAGCAATTGCTCGAATTAGCTGCGAATAAAGAGGAAGGTTTTGCCCTGCGCCCGGAAGGGACGGCGCCCATCGTGCGCGCCTATGTCGAAAATAGCCTAAACAGAAAGGAAAACATCAGCAAATTATTCTACATCGGCCCGATGTTGCGCGGGGAGCGTCCCCAAAAAGGGAGATTACGCCAATTCCACCAGATCGGGGCTGAAGTCATCGGTCCCGGAGCCGGCCACCCATATTTGGATGCCGAGGTCATAGCGCTGAATGTCTATTTATTGAAGTCCTTTGGCTTGATGGAATTTGATTTAAAACTGAATACGCTGGGGACTTTAGCGGACAAAGAGCATTTCTCGCGGATTCTCCGTGAGCAACTCAAGAATAAGGTCCGAGGCCTATGCGAGGATTGCCGCCAGCGGTACACGCGCAATGTTTTCCGCATCCTGGATTGCAAAAATAAATCTTGCCGGGACGTAATCCTTGGCCTTAGAATAGACCACTCTCACCTTTCTGACGAGAGCCGGTCTTATTTCGCAAAGGTGACGCAGGCTCTGGACAACCTTGGCGTTACATATAAAATTTGCTATGACCTTGTCCGCGGGCTGGATTATTACACGCATACCGTCTTTGAAATCAGCGGGGATTCTCTGGGAAGCCAGGATGCCTTAAGCGCCGGGGGAAGATATAATCATTTGGTAAATCAACTGGGAGGAGCGGACGTTCCGGCCATCGGGTTTGCGTTAGGGATAGAGCGCGTTATTCTCTCCCTTCCCAATGAATTTGCCGCAAAAGCAGAACCTCTACAGGTTTTTGTCATCGCGCTGGATGAGCAATATCTTGGCAAGGCGTTTAAAATACTTGAGATCCTGCGCGCCGGAGGGGTTTCCGGCGACATGAGTTTTCAGGTGACTTCCGTCAAGAGCCAGATGCGCCAGGCGAATAAAAGTGGGGCGCTCACGGCCATCATCCTGGGGGAAGAAGAAGAAAAGAAAGATATGATCACCCTCAAGGATATGACCCATGGGGATCAGAAGCAGGTCCAGATGGACGAATTAATCAATGAAATCGAAACATTGTGCGCAAAGGCAGGCAGATAGAAAATGCTGAGAACGCATACGTGCGGGGAATTGAGAAAAGAGCACGGGGACAAGGAAGTCACCCTGTGCGGGTGGGTTGCGGCCCGACGCGACCACGGGAAGTTGATCTTTATCGATGTCCGCGACCGGTATGGTATGACCCAGGTTGTTTTTGTCCCTTCGGTCAGCAAGGGCGCGCATGATACCGCGCAAAAGCTCGGGCCGGAATTCGTGATTCAGGTGACCGGCAAGGTTGCTGTCCGCCCCGCGAAAATGGTGAACCAGGACATCCCGACCGGCGCCATCGAGGTCTGCGCCGAAAAGCTTGAAATTCTCAACCCCAGCGAGGTTCCGGTTTTCGAGATCGATGACACCGTGGAAGCGGCGGAAGAATTGCGGCTGACCTACCGTTACCTCGACCTGCGCCGCCGGAAGGTATTCAAGGCGCTTGAATTGCGCCATAAAATGTGCGCCGTAATCCGCAGATATCTTGACAGTCAACAGTTTCTGGAAGTCGAGACGCCGGTTCTGACAAAATCAACGCCAGAGGGGGCGAGGGATTTTCTCGTTCCCGCGCGCCTGAATCTCGGCCATTTTTTTGCCCTGCCGCAATCGCCGCAGTTATTCAAACAGATATTGATGGTTTCCGGAGTCGACCGTTATTATCAAATCGTCAAATGTTTCCGGGACGAGGATTTGCGCGCCGACCGCCAGCCCGAATTCACGCAGCTGGACATGGAGATGTCGTTTGTGACCGAGGAGGACGTTTATGCCGTCACGGAAAATATCTTCAAAGCCGTCTTTAAGGAAGTCAAAGGCATCGACATTCCGACACCGTTTCGGCGCATGACCTACGCTGAGGCCCAGCAGAAGTATAAGAGCGACAAGCCGGACCTGAGAGTAGACGGCGTTGATTACGCCTTTGTCTGGATTATAGACTTCCCGATGTTTAAATATAATGAAGAGGAAAGACGCTGGGAGAGTGAGCACCATCCCTTCACTTCCATCAAGGCCGAGGACATGCATTTTCTAGAAAGCGGGCAGTACGGCAAGGTTCGGGCCAATTCCTATGACCTGGTGCTCAACGGAAGCGAGCTCGGCAGCGGTTCGATTCGCATCCATAAAAAAAATATGCAAAAGAAAATATTTGATATAATAGGCCTAAATAAGCAGGAGGCTGAAGAGCGGTTCGGGTTTCTCCTTAAGGCCTTTGAATATGGGGCCCCGCCGCATGCCGGCGCGGCTTACGGGATCGACCGGCTGGCGGCAATCCTGACGGGAGCGGATTCCATCAGGGATACGATTGCGTTCCCGAAAACGCAGAAGGGAAGTTGCTTGATGACCAATGCGCCGTCTGAAATTGACGCCGCGCAATTGAATGAATTAGGTTTAATGATGGTTAACAAAGGAGACAGGGATGCTTAAGAATGTATGGAAGGTATTGAGTGTAACGATGGGAGTCATGGTAATTTATGGGTGTGCCTCGACCAAGGACGTCGAAGTGCGCAGGTACACCGAAATCAGGGACCGCGTTGACCAGGACATGAGCGAGGGGAACGCCGGTTACCTTGCCGGAACGCCCCAGCCTGAGGACCGCAGCGATTTCCGCAAGACGCGCAAAATCTACGTGCTTGAGGTTTCGAAAGTGGCGGGGGAAGACGAGGAATCGGTCATGGTTGAGCCATCCGATGCCGAGGCTGCTCAGGACACGGACGCGGGTGACGAATATTATGAAGAAGAACCGGAATTTATGGTCCCCCCGAAGGAGTCCAGAGTCATCGAAGAAGAACCTTCCGCCGGCTATGCATCCCAGCCCAGCGCGGCACAACCGTCAGCCACTCCATATACCATCCAAAAGGACGACACGCTGCAGAAGATCTCCAAGAAGTTCTATGACTCCTACAGCAAGTGGCCCAGGATTTATGACGCCAACAGGGACGTTCTCGACAGCCCCGACAAGATCAAACCGGGAACGGTCATTCAAATCCCCATGGACTAAATGGTCCCAATATCATTCCTGCCATAAACCAAACGGAGGGGTATGGAACGCACGATAAACCTTGAAAATAATCGGGACTTGCAAATCCTTGTCGGTAAATACGACCAGAATTTGAAGCTCATTGAAAAGGAACTTGATATCACGATTGTCCAGCACCACCTCGGCCTGAAAGTTTCCGGCCAGCGCCGGCAAGTCGACAAGGCCTGCGAGCTGTTTGATTATTTGAAGGGCCTGATTGACGCCGGGTCGGATATCAAAACGCGTGATGTGATTTATGCCCTGAAGCTCGCCCAGCCGGATGAAGGGGTGGATTTCAAGAGGCTGTCCAAGGAAAAGATCGATGTTTCCGTCAAGGGCATGCTGGTCACCCCGAAAACCAAGGGCCAGATTGAATATGTCGAAGCCATCAAGCACCATGATATTGTGTTTGGCATAGGTCCCGCCGGGACCGGCAAGACCTATCTGGCCATGGCCATGGCCGTCAATGCGTTAAAAAAGGGGTTGGTGCGCCGTATCATTTTGACACGGCCGGCCATTGAGGCGGGAGAGAATCTCGGGTATATCCCGGGGGATATGGTCGAAAAAGTCCTTCCGTACCTGCGGCCCCTCTATGACGCGCTTTACGACATGATTGAGGGGGAAAAAGTTGAGGCACTCACGGAACAGGGGATCATTGAAGTGGCGCCGCTGGCGTTCATGCGCGGGCGGACTCTTAACGATGCTTTTGTGGTTCTGGATGAAGCGCAGAACAGCACGCCCTTCCAGATGAAAATGTTTTTAACGCGCTTAGGATTTGATTCAAAAACGGTCATTACCGGGGATATCACCCAAAGCGATTTGCCCAAAGGCACGCAGAACGGGCTTACGGACGCGGAGCGGGTCCTGAAAGAGATCAGCGGGATCCAGTTCGTTCACCTGACCGGGGAAGACGTCGTCCGGCACGAGCTCGTGCAGAGGATCATTGAAGCCTATGAGCATGATAGCAAAGTTTAGCGAGAACATTCAGAAAAATATCGCCGGCATCCTCTTAACGTTCGCCGTTGTCGCGCTTTTGACGGCCTTTTGCTATTACATAAACTATCTGCTCATTTTACCGTTCTTTCTGCTTTTTCTGTGTCTTCACTTAAAGTGCTGCCAAAAAGGGTCCTATCAGAGAATCCTGCACTTGGGGTTGTTGTTGTCCCTGCTCCTGTTTACCACACATATCATTTCTCACTACACATCGTGGCCACCGTATTACATTCCGGTTGCCGGGATCGCCATGCTGACGATGCTGTTGTTCAACGATCTGAATCTGGTGTTCATCATGAGCCTGGCCGCCAGCGTGCTGGTCAGCACCGTTCTCAAAGGTGATTTCGGCATGATGATGACCTTTTTTCTGGGGAGCCTCACCGGGGCCTACGGGGTACGCGACGCGCGCGCGCGCGACCAATTGATCAGCGCGGGGCTGTTTGTCAGCCTGATCCATGTGGTCTGTCTGCTGCTTTTGAATCCGGATTTTTCCCTCTTCATGGACCGGAAATTCAATATGGATTACCTCTATCCGTTGACGGCCAACGGTTTTATTTCCGCTTTCCTCGTGGTGGCCACGCTTAAACTCTTTGAGCATTTCTTTAACGTCCTGACGAATTTCAGCCTATTGGAGATTGCCGACAGCAACCGCCCGGTCCTCAAGCGCATGCAGCAGGACGCGCCGGGGACGTGGCAGCACAGCCTGACCGTCAGCCAGCTTGCGGAAGCGGCGGCCGACGCCATCGGCGCCAATGCCCTCTTGACCAGGGCGGGCGCCTATTATCACGATATCGGGAAAGTGGTCAAACCCGTTTATTTTACCGAAAATCAGATGTACTCGGACAACAAGCACGACCGCATCGAGCCGTCCATGAGCCGGCTGGTGATCCTGAATCATGTTAAAGAGGGCATCGAACTGGCCAAAAAGCATAAGCTGCACCCGATCATCATTGATTTTATTCCCCAGCATCACGGGACCAGCCTGATTTATTATTTCTACCAGAAAGCGATCGAAGGGGCGGAAGAGGGGGAAAACATCAGTGAGGAAAACTTCCGCTATCCCGGGCCCAAGCCCCAGACGAAGGAAACGGCCATTGTGTTGTTGGCGGACTCCGTGGAGGGGGCCACGCGCTCGCTGGACGAACCGACGCCGACGAGGATAGAAGAAACCGTCAAGAAAATCGTGAACAACAAGTTCATTGACGGCCAGCTGGACGAATGCAACCTGACCCTTAAGGAAATCGAGAAGATCTCATCCACGTTCATACGCATTTTGAGCGCCGTGTACCACGCGCGCATCAAATACCCCGAGAAGAAAAACGGCGGTCCGGCCGGCTCGTCTTCCTGAGCATGCGACCTTCCCTGGATATCACGCTCAAAGACCTGCAGAAGACCATACCCCTGAATGCACCCCAGATACACAAAATCGCAAAGGCCATTCTGCGCCGCGAGGGGATCCGCAGCGCGGAACTTTCGGTTGTTTTTGTCACCCGTCAAAGGATAAGGGGACTCAACAGGAAATACCTGCGCCGTGATCACGCGACAGATGTTTTGGCCTTTGCCTACGAGCCTTCTTCCCAAAACGAGCGGCACGTCAAGACCAAGAGGACGCTCTGCGGTGACATTATCATCTCAACGGACGCGGCCGTGCAAAACGCAAAGATCTATTCCACCGGGCGTTCACGGGAGATCGTCCTGTATTTGATCCACGGCATCCTGCACCTGCGGGGATTTGATGACCATAAACCTCAGGATATTAAGAAAATGAGAGGCAAGGAACAGGCCTTGCTGGATTATCTAGGCGCGAAAATCAAGCAGTGTGTGCTGTAGCACGGCGCGCCGAGCATGAGCTACGGCGCGAAAGAGGCACGCAGGGCGAGACAATGATCATCCATACCGAAGGAATCGTAATCAAGAGTTTTGATTTTCGCGAAACCAGCCGCATTGTGACTTTTTACACCAAAAGCCACGGCAAGGTCAAAGGGGTGCTGAAGGGCATCCGCAAGGAGCCCCGCAAGTTCGGCAGCAGCGCGGACAAGTTCACGGTCAATGACATCGTCTACTATCAGTACAGCCGGTCGGACCTGCATCTGGTCAGCCAGTGCGACCTGGTCCAATACTTTTTTTCCATCCGCGAGGATTACAGACGCACGATGGCCGCGAATTACATGCTGGAGCTGGTCGACACGGTCATGCCGTCCGAGCAGCCAAATAAAAAAATCTATCTTTTGATGCTGGATTATCTGCAGGCGCTGGAAACGGCCGGTGACATCGATAAACTTGTCCATATTCTCCAGATCAAGGTTCTTTCCCTTTCGGGCTTCCGGCCCCATATCGACACCTGCCTGAAATGCCGCCGGGAAGTCCGCGGCGATGCGCGCTTCAGCCTCAAATCAGGGGGACTGATCTGCGGGGATTGTCCCTCCGGCGAAACCGATTTCACCGTGATCTCCAAAGGGACGGTTGCGTCCATTTTACATATTGAGCAAAACGACTGGATGAAAAGCCTGCGGCTGGGTTTGACCCATTCCGTGCGCAAGGAATTAAAATACCTGCTGAATAGTTTTTTAGTGTACCATCTGGGGAGAAATATACGGACCACGAAATACCTTTAGCGCAGTTTGACCGCGGAGCGCAGACCCTCTATAATCATACTACAGACCACCGCATTAGTAATGGAACCAGTGCATCTTTCACAACTCGTTGGAGCGGTGGCAGTATTGACGTCCGCAAAGGTTCCATTATCTATACGGACGTCAATATTATCAATCCCGTAATACACGGTCATCCGATCTCATGAAAGTCGTCGTGCAGAGGGTCAGTCAGGCGGAGGTCCGGGTCGATGGGGAGGTGGTCGGCCGGATCGGCCGCGGCATGCTGGTCTTCGTCGGTGTAGGCAAGGGCGACACCGAGGAGGATGCCGTTTATTTGGCGCAAAAGGTCGCGCAAATACGGATATTCGAGGATGCGAACGGGAAAATGAACCTGTCTTTGTCCGAGATCGGCGCGCAGATCCTCGTTGTTTCCCAGTTCACGTTGTACGGCGATTGCCGCAAGGGCCGCCGCCCGTCGTTTGACGGGGCGGCCGAACCCCAAAAGGGGGAAAAGCTTTATAGTCGTTTTGTTCAGGAGCTGCGCGGCCAAAACATAAAGGTGGAAACGGGGAAGTTCCGTGCCATGATGGATGTGGCGCTGACCAATGACGGGCCGGTGACTTTTATCTTGGATAGTCGCTCGTGACCAGCGGCCCGTGGCCCGCAGTATGATTTAATAAATGGTTCACGAGGCACGGGACACGGGTGACGAGCCACCACATAGCATGACGATTATCGACACCCACGCGCATTTGGATCATATTGAAAATCTTGATGAGGCCCTGAGCAATGCGGCCGGGGCGGGTGTTGAGGCCATTGTGACGGTGAGCGTCAATGCCGCTTCTTGCCGGAAAAATTTGGAAATCAAAAAGTCCAAAAGACAGCCGAAAATCCATTTGGCCATGGGCATGCACCCTTCGGATGCCGATCCGGCGCAGGTCGGCGAATGTGTTGAATTGATACGGGCGCATAAAAGCGATCTGGCGGCCATCGGCGAAATCGGCCTGGATTTCTGGTATAAATGGGCCCGCAGGGATCGGGAGAAAAAAGATGCTCAGCG
>Ga0155265_1137_pt2 | contig 12533 bp, 10 predicted proteins | sample RifCSPhighO2_02_FD_106233 | JGI IMG/M metagenome (GOLD analysis project Ga0155265, IMG submission 106233) | Omnitrophica WOR_2 bacterium RIFCSPHIGHO2_02_FULL_52_10 | reverse complement strand
CGCTCCCCCATGTTCAGGTCCCCGGCCAGGCGCCGGTACAGAAAGTCGCCGTAGCCGGCGCGCGTTCGGTTCTTGAGGATATCTTCGCTGATATGCCGGCCGACGTTCCAATAGGCCAGCGCGCGGGTATATTCGATCGCGCGCCTGGCACCGTCGATTTCATTACGGATCTTTTGAAGCAAGGCGGGATAGGAATTGGCGGCTATTTTATTGGGCATAACAAGCCCTCTTTGGGCGGTGGCCCCTGCTCCCCTGAAAATATTGTAGAAGCACCTGCTCGTGTCGATATTTTGCCAACGGCACTCGCGGCGCGACTACATGTACCAAGTTATGTTCGCTCATTTCATTCGCTCCATAACTTGAACATTCGTCGGTCGCGGGGCGATTATTTCTAACACTTATGTCGCTGCGCCTGCCTTTCGGCAGACAGGCTCCATAAGTGTAAGAAATGAATCGATTATATCATACCGGCCCCCATTATGGCGAATGTTCTATTTGTAGGGACGTAGAGACAGCACAATGTGTCCCTACAACAAGGATTACTAATTAGAAGCCATTTCATAACCTCTTTTTGTCATCCCCGCATGCTTTAAGCGGGGATCCAGACTGGAACTACCGTCGGTATGGATTCCCGCTTTCGCGGGAATGACAATCCGGGTTATGGCCATTTGGGTTATGAAATGAGCTCTATTGAATTAAAATAGGATCGTTGGAGGACGGCTCATAAATAGCCCCCTCCTTTTTTCGGCTTTGGATGGCGGCGGACGGCGGTTTTTCTTTTATGACGGCGGGGGGTGACTGACCTTCGATCACTATCCCTTCGATCGCTTTATAGACGCGTTCTAACTCCTCCTCATTCCCCTGGCTAGGCGGTTCAAAAACCGGTGTCTCTACAGTTCCTACTTGTTCGAGTTGTTTGAGGATCAAGGCGTTTACTTTATATACGGCGAACGCGAGCAAAATGAAAATAATCAACGTTATTATGCCAAGCTTTTTATAACTCCTCATCATTATCCTCCCACCTGCCAGACGATTTTATCTTTTATATCATTTGAAAACCCTATAAAAGCGCTCAAAGTAGGAAAATAAGGAGGTGTTTTGCCTCCCTGCATCCGTGTGTCATAAACAAAATTGCGCCCATAACCTGAGAGGTATGTTCCGCTCGATCCGTTAAATAATCCGAAGGCCCCGTAATTATCCGTTATGGCGCCCCCCAGTAAGGTCGCCGTTCCCCTTGGGCCCGTGCCGATATTATTATAATTATCAACCCGGAAAACTCCGCCTTGCGCCAATATCGTCCCGTGAATATTCACGTCGTCAGGGGCGGATGTCCCGACACGAACATCGCCGTTCCACGCGACGATCCCCAATAAATTCACGGCCTCTTCCGCGTTAGGAGGGACATAGCCGGGATCTCCCGGGCTGGCTATGGCGGCGGCATAGTCGGCATACCGGACATGATCCGCGATAACAATATCATTCTCGCTGGAAATGGTTAATTCCGTATTTCCCTGAACGGTCCCGTTTAAACTGGTCACATTCCCGTCGACAAATATGATCGACCCCATGTTATCGATCCCATCAGGAACGCTTTGGTAGACCGTGCTCCCGCCCCCCCCGGCATCCACCGTTGTCTGATTATTGATTTGGTCAACAGTGATGATCTTAGTCGTCCCCCCCTGCGTGATGGAATATACGGCATTATTGTTGGCATCCACCGACATGTTGATCGTGCTGTCCCCGTTGACGTAAATGCCTCCCGTCAATGTTGTGCCGTTGTTGGCGACAAAGATGCCGTTGCCCGGAAATGCTTCTCCGCCTTTCGCCTGATCGATCAGATCTTGCTTTTGAACTTCGGAAGAAAGGGCAATGGCATCAACCCCTCTGTCAAATCCCTCATGAAAGGTGGGGACGTCTCTGGTCCCGTTAAAATCCGCGTCCAGCAGTATCGATGAGCCATTATTGTAGAATCTGGCCGACTGTTCTTGTTGAGTAACAATGCCTTCGAATGTCCCGCTGGGATTGCCGTAAATATTGTATCGCCCGTTGGTATGAATGGGGCCGGCAAAATTGGTATTGCCCGTAAACCATACATTGGTCGTGCCGTCCGCCAGCGTCTGCTGGTTTGTAAAAAGGGCGTACCGGGCGAAACTGTCCCTCTGCACGCGGGCCGTGAAGTCCCCGCTCAACAATATTCTGCTGACAATGCCGTTAAAAACCCCCATGGACGTGACTTGAAAGTTATAAGGGAAATCCCATGTGTCAGAGTTGATCGTGACCGGGTCGGATTTCTCCCTCAAAAGGATTTTAAACTGATACGCCCCATCGCCAAAATTGGTATTATTGCCCGCATATTCGGCCTGCGTTTCATTCAACGTCAATTGGGCCACACCATTCTCTTTTACCGTTAGCAGTAAAAACTGCACTCCGTCATCTAAATGGGTCAACGCGGTGCTGATAACGGTCGTGGGGCTCATGGCATTGAGCGTATTGTCCATGTCCGTATTAATAAGGCCGTCCAGCTTGTCTAATCCGGCCAGCGCGCCTGACTCAGCGATAAAAAATGCCCTGGACGTATCCCGTTCTTTTTTTACCATCACGCTCTCTCTGACAGTCCTTAAAACAATGATCCCTGTGAGAGGCACCAGCACAACGATAAGCGTGAGGCCGATCATCAGCGCAACGCCGCGCTCATTGCGTATGTTTGTGATCATAGCATCATCCTTTATTCCTTAAAAATACATCCATGCTGATTGTCCTGGACATCGGCCTGTTGAAAATCGTGTTGCGGGACGCCGTCACGACGATCGTAACCACGTCCTGAGCCGCGTTTAAACTGGCCTGAAAATCAGCAATGCCTAGGGCAAACACATCTTCCCTGACAAGAACCGTGTTACTATTCAAGATCCGCCGGACCAATTGGTTGGCCGCGTTTAAACGGTATTCAATGAACTTATTATTGTCCGTTGTGCAGGGAGCGCATGTCCCCACCCAATCGCCGTGCGCCAAATGGGCGCTTACCGCGCTAAGGGCGACGCTCAAATCTTGCGTATTTTCAGGGTTACCGGGAGGAAGGTGGCAAATATCCGCCTTTCCTTCCGAATCCGCAATGATGGTATTGACATCCGTGATACAGCTTAATTTCCCCCAGGCCAGGGGAGCTCCCCAGTGAGCCACGTTCCCGTTTGCGTCAATGACAATATTGCTGCAGACGCATACGGGAATCGAAAATCTTATGACGTCCGAATTATTGACTCCTGTCCCATCGCTTATGCTCAATTGCATAACGCCGTTACCGTCGGCCCCTGTTTCCTTTAATTCCTTTGAAACCCTCCCGATCGTGTTCCGTAAATTTTCCTGTAATTGAATCTGCACATCCAGTGTCGCCCAGACGGATTTGCCGGAAAATAGGACAAAATAGGTCGCCCCCATGATCACGGAAAAAATCCCCATAACCATCAGCGCCTCAATCAACGTAAACCCTCTATTCCCTCTGATCTGCATATCACCCGCCATTGTAGATGAGGCTTGTGATCTCAACGGGCGAATCGATAAAACCATTGCCGTTTTGATCTTCACCGGCGTTTAACTGGCCGTCAAGATTGAGATCTTCGCCGAACACCCTGCCGTTCTTTTCCTGCCAGCAAAAGGCGATTGTGACCTGGTAAAGGTTCGGGTTGGTGTTATCCACATAACTTACGCCGATACCGTTTAAACCTGCCGTTGAGAACGTCGCGTTATTGAAGGTCGCAAAGATCTGATTGAACGGGTTGTCCCTTATCTGCACCATGCGATTTTTTAAAACTAAAAGGGCCGCCGAGGAATTGCGCGATATTTCCGCCAATTGAATACTGCGAAAAAAGGCCACCACCGCCCCCGCAAAGAGGAATACAAGAATCGCCGTAACGGTCAATAATTCTACGAACGTGAAACCCCTTTTCCCATGAACCCTGTGTTTTTTCATGTTCATCCAGTCTCTACGGTTGCTGATGAAGCTCCACGGGTTCACACCCGTGGTATCTTTTAATTCTTCGGCGAAATCCGCCGAAGGCGGATCAAAAAAAAATCCTATTCCTCATTCGAAGAATAGGCGCAAAGAAAACCACTGTCCCTTTTCTGCGGCAGCTGGCTGCCCTGGCGACCGGCCGAGGGCCCTAACTCCGACGCTTCACTCGGAGTCCCGATGCCGACACTTCGGTCGGCACTCCGACCTCATGCGAAACATGAGTGTCGGAGCCTCCAAAAGTCGGAAACCGGGATAGCTTTGTGCCCCATTCTTTCGAATGGTTTACCATTGTACACAGATATCCTGTATTAAGTATATCATGCTATTATCCCCCTGCCAAAAATAAATAATTGAGGTACTCCTAAACAGGGACCGGTGAAAAAGGGCGTACACAAGGGATAAGGTTATTGAGAGGGCTACTGTGGGGGGATGAAATGACCCACATCAACCTACGAAGTTGATGTGGGTTGATATTGGATTACTGCTTTTGGATCAACACGGTCCAGTGGTCGCCGACTTTTTTCTGCGCCAGGACCTTGTGCCCCTCTTCCCGGACGGAGCCGGGGACGTTTTCGATGGGGGCGCCGTCGTCCAGATAGATCTCGAGGATGTCGTGGGGTTTGAGCTTGGCCAGCTCGATCTTGGTCTTGACAAAGTTCATCGGGCAGCCGACGCCGCGGAAATCCTTGACCGCCGCCGGTTTCCCCGCAACCGCGTCCTGGACGGCCGTCTTTGCCGCTGTCGCGGAGGCCGAAGCCGTCATGCCCACTTTATCCGCCGGCGCGGTGATGACTTCGCCGCCGGGTAACTGAAAATTAAAGGACGGGTCCATGACATCATACAACAGCTGCATGCGCGTGGCCAAGGCAAAGACCCGGTCTTTTTTGTCGATCAGGGCGTTAAAATCGCCCGACTCGGCGATCTTCAGCAGATCGTCAAATGACTTTTCGACCAAACCGGTGTTGATGAAATGCTCGCGGAAATAATTATACGCTTCCTGGACGGATTTCGGCTCCAGGGCCCGCGAAACCAGCAGCACGCGCGAAGAATAAAAGACCACGTCCTTTAAAAGCCCGGCCTTCTGCCCGGCGTCCCCGCCGTTGGTTTCGATCTCTTCGATGAGCTTCTGGGCCTTCTGGATATGCCCCAGGTCGCTCTCGATGAGATCAAAGATGCCCGCGGAGCACTCCCCCTTGCCGCGCTCGGCCACCGAAAAGATCTTGTCCGTGCCCCAGTCGAAATAATATTCCTGCGCGAGATCGCTGTCCTTTTTATACGTGGCGCAGAGCGCCTTGATGTCGGCCCGGCCTTCTTCGCTGCGGGTGTATTCCTCAAACGTGGGGTATTTCGCCTTTTTCCCAACATAGGTTTTCAGCGCGTCGCGCACAAGGTTCGGGACGTCTTTCGAGGCGATCTCACCGACTTGCTGCGCCAACTCCGTCTCGCCGTCCTTGACCTTGCCGCCGGTCATGACGTTGTAAGCCGGAATGACTTTGTCCCCCTTGCGGCTGACCTTGCCGTAAAAACCGATGTGCCCCACGTGGTGCTGACCGCAGGAATTCGGGCAGCCGGAAATATTGATGCGCGCGTCGCTGGCCGCGTCCAAGTCAAAATCGACGTGCTCGAGCGTGCGCTTGATGGCCGTGGCCGCGCCCGGGGAGAGACAAATCCCCAGCTGACAGGTAGACGCGCCGGCGCAGGCGATGATCTTGTCGATGATGAACGGCTGGTTGAAATTCTCGAAATGCGCCTTGAGCATGGTATAGACGTTGGGTAAATATTTCTCCGGGATATTGCGCACCAGGAAGTTCTGGTCCTTGCGGATGCGGAGGGTGTTTTCGCCGAACGGCGCCAAAAAGTCGGCCAGGGCAATGGCATTGTCGTTATCCACGTGGCCCAAATGCGCCGGGAGGATGACGCAAAACGCCCCCTTCTGCTTCTGCTCCTGGACAAAGCGCTTTTTCCATAATTCAAAATCCTTGCGGTCGGCCACCGTGTCTACAGGAATGCCGGGATCGACCGCCACATTATCGATCTCGCTGATTTCCAGCGGCGGATAATGTTCTTTATGCACCGCTTCCAGCTCCTCGAAATATTTCCTCTTGAATTCCACTTCGCCGAGCTTCTTGAGCACGAAGCGCAGGCGGGCCGCGTGCTTATTTTTGCGGTTGCCGTTCTTATAAAAAAGATTTTTGGCCGCTTTGGCGACATTATACACTTCCGACTCGGGAATAAAATCGTGGACCACGATAGCCAGCTGCGGCTTGGCGCCCAGGCCCCCGGCCAGGTACACCTTAAAGCCCTTTTGCCCGTCCTTGATTTTCGCGATAAATCCCACATCATGGATCGACGCGTACCCGCGGTCCTCCGCCGACCCGGAAAAGGCGTGCTTGTATTTGCGCGGCAGGTTCCAGGAATCCGGTTCCGAGGTGAAACGCGTCGTTAACGCGATCGCGTAAGGAGAAACATCAAAGGCCTCGTCCGCGGCGATGCCGGCATCCTCCTGGGCCATGATATTCCGGATGGTGTTCCCTCCGCCGCCGCGCGGGGAAAGGCCGACGGTTTTCAACTCCCGGATGACGGGGATCAGGCTGTCCAGCAGGACATAGTGCAGCTGGATCTCCTGGCGGGTCGTTAAGTGGATATAGCTGGCCGCGTGGACTTTCGAAATCTCGGCGATCTTTTTCAGCTGTTGCGGCTTCACGACGGAGCCGGCGCAGCGGATGCGGACCATGTAGGTGTCCTTCTTGCGCTGTTCATAACAGCCGAACGGCACGCGCTGCACCTTGAACTCGACCAGCGAAATCTCCCCCCTCTTGAAGCGCTCCACATTTTGCTCAAGGGCATTGATTTCGTCTTCGAGGTTATCGGGCAATTGATAAGTTTTAAACGGTTTGATCATGCCGTGTTCCGCCTTTGATAAGATTATTTAGATTCATTGAAATTATAACACATAAATAAGTCAAATCAAGACTTATTTAACACGACCGGTTTGGTAGACTTAAGTGCTTTCTTTTCAAAATTATTCGACGATTTCAATGTCCTCGCGGGCGACTTGGGCATCTTTGATCTTGAAGGATTGGACATCGGGCTGTTTTCCGGCCAGGGAAATGATCACGTAGCTGATCGAGGGGTCATACGCCAGGCGTATATCTTCTTGGGAAGGTCGCGCGGGACTGGCAGGGTGGCTGTGGTACACGGCGCTGAACTCCAGCCCTTCAGCCCGGGCGTCTTTCACCGCCGCAAACTGCTCCTTGGGGTCAAAGGCAAAATGCTTTTCGCTGTGATCGGTATTTGTCATCTTATATTGCTTGCAGATGACGCCGTTTCGGCCGGCCAAATAGCCGCACATCTCAATGGGCGCCCCTTCCTGCGCGTGCTTTATGATCTGCTCTAAGATATCCTTCTTTATTCTCATAAAATTATGAATTTAAAGCTACAAAAAACAAGATACAAGGTACAAACAATTTCCAAAAACCAATAATCAAATTCCAAACACCGATTCTTATCCGTTTGTATCTTGGAGTTTGAGTATTGGGATTTGTTTGTTTCTTGTTCCTTGTATCTTGTGATTTAAATATTTCTAATTTTCCTTCAAATCACAGGCTTTCTGCTCTTCATCAACCAGTTTTGTGATCGTCGGTTTTTTGCCGCAGACCGGGCAATCCGGGTTTTTCTTGACCTTGACCGTGCGGAAATCCATGTTCCAGGCGTTAAAGATCAGCAAACGGTTCGTCAACAGCTCACCTTTGCCGACCAGATACTTCAACGTCTCGGCCGCCTGGATGGTGCCTAACATCCCCGCGATGGCCCCCAATACGCCCGCCTGGGAACATGACGGCACGGCATTGAGCGACGGCATAAAACCGAAAATGCAGCGGTAGCAGGCATTGCCCGGCGTGTAGGTCATGGTCTGCCCGTCAAACCGCAAAATGCCGCCGTGCGAATACGGCTTTTTCAGGAACACGCAGGCGTCGTTGACGAGAAATTTCGCCGGAAAGTTGTCCGTCCCGTCGATGATAAAATCATAATCTCGGTCTTTGATGATCCGCTCGATATTATTGGCCATGACCAATTCCTGATACGTCACCACCTGGACGTCCGGGTTCATCTGGAGGATCTTTTCCTTGGCGGAGATCACCTTCGGCTTGCCGACATCCGGGGTGAAATGGATGACCTGCCTCTGCAGGTTCGTCAGGTCCACGACGTCGTCGTCCACCAAACCGATCGTGCCCACACCCGCGGCGGCAAGGTAAAGGGCTGCCGGTGCGCCCAGGCCGCCGGCACCGATAATCAGGACCTTGCCCGCCATGATCTTCTGCTGGCCCTCGATGCTGACGTCCTTTAAGATGATGTGGCGGCTGTAGCGCTCTAGTTGTTGTTCGTTCAAATCCATTGCTTCCCTAAATAATTTGACCGTTAAATTACAAGAAACAAGATACAAATAACAATTTCCAAACTCCAAGATTCAAATTCCAAACCAGCCAACTTATCCGTTTGAGGCTTGAATTTTGAACATTGAGATTTGTTTGTACCTTGTATCTTGTTACTTAAAATTGCTTATCTTTTAAATTGTTCTAAGGGTTGCCCGGCTGGTCGCCCTACGTCAAATTTGATTAAACGCCCCTTCAATGTCCGCAATTAAATCGTCCGTATCTTCAATGCCCACCGACAACCGGATCATCGTTTCGCGCACGTTCAGCTCTTTGCGCGTGGCCTCGTCAAATTCGCAAAAGATCGTCGACGCCGGGTGCAGGATGAGCGTGCGGTTGTCATTCAAGTTCGTTGCGCGGCGGATGAGTTTCAACGCGTCCATGAATTTAAAACATTCTTTTTTAGATGATAAGTCAAACGTCAACAGCCCGCCGGCCCTTTCCCCGAATTGTTTGGTCGTGATCTTGAAGAACGGCGAACTCTTCAAGCCCGGATAATGGGCCGCCTTGACCTTGTTGTGGCCTTCCAAAAATGCGCCGATCTTGAGGCTGTTGGCCGAGGTGGCATCGACGCGCAGCGGCAGGGTTTCGAGACCGACACTCTGCAGAAAGGCGGTATGCGGCGACATGCACGAGCCGAGATTGCGGAACACCTCGCGGCGCAGGCGGTTGATCAGGGCAAAGGGCCCAAACTGCTTGGCCTCCTCCTTCAGCTTCGGGTTCTTGCTCCAGTCAAAGGTGCCGTTATCGATGATGACCCCGCCCACCGAAGTCGCCCCGCCGGAGATATATTTCGTGCTGGAGAGCACCTCGATGTCCGCCCCAAATGCCTTCGAGTTAAATGCATAGGGAGGCGTCAGTGTGGTGTCGGCGATCACTGGAACGTTCTTGGCCTTGGCGATCTTGGCGATGGCCGCAACATCGACGACTTCCAATTGGGGATTGGTAATAGTTTCAAAAAACACGCCCCTAGTCTTGCCGTCGATCAAAGGTTGGACATTTTCCGGCCGGGTCAGATCGGTGAAGCGCACCTCCAGCCCCCATTCCTTGAGGGTCTTGGTAAAGAGCGAATAGGTGTTGCCGAACAGGTGCTTGGTGCTGATGATATTGTCCCCCTGTTTGGCGATTGCCAAGAGCACGTTGGTGATGGCCGCCATCCCCGAGGAAACCGCTATGACCCCGGCCGCGTCGGTCACCGCCCGGATCCTTTGCTCAAAGGCCTCCACGGTCGGGTTGCTGATGCGCGAATACATGTGCGCCGGCTTCTTTCTCTGAAACGCCAGCTCAATGTCTTCCGAGGTCTTGAATTCAAAGGCCACGTTGTCATAGATGGGCATCTGCAGGGAGCCGTGCGGGTCCTCTTTGAGGAAAGGGTTATGTAAAATTTTGGTGATGAATTTGAGCTTATTCATAATAGTAGTTGCTCGTTGCTGGTTGCTCGTGGTTTCTCGTTTTTCGCGAGCAACGAACAACGAGCAACGAATGTACCTCCCCCCATAAAATACAAGAAATCGACCTCATCGCCTTCCTTGACCTTGGTGGCTTGGTAATTCTCCTTATTCACGAATGCCCCGTTTAACTGCACCGAAACCATGTCCAGCTGGCTGACCTTGCACACCGTCAGCAGTTCCTTTATGGACAGGGAAGCTTTGCTGAACGCCTGCTCTTTACCGTTGACTTTTAATTTCATAACTCCCTGCGCCTCCTTGTCTTATATATGGAAATTTGCTGATTTGCGGACCGTATTTATGGCTGATTTACAGACCACCGCATTAGCAATGGAACCAGTGCATCTTTCACAACTCGTTGGAGCGGTAGCAGTATTGACGTCCGCAAAGGTTCCATTCCCTATACGGACGTCAATAGGGATGGAAGTATAGCGCAATAGGATTGTGTAATCAAGGAAAAAAACTTACCCCGGCAGGGACTTAGAGAATACTGATCATTTCTTCCACCGCGACAAATTTTTCCCGCGGTTTCCCGGCCTTTTGGCCGCGCTGGATCTCCGCGGCATCGATCTTCAGCCAGTCCTGGAACGTGACCACGCGTTTGCCTTTGGCATTGAGAATTTTGGTCAGGGCCCGGGTGTCAGGCTGGGCGCACGGCGTTAACGTGCCCGCATCGGCCAGCAGGCTGGCCACGGTCTCTTCACTGTCCGGCTTGTTCGTGCCGATAACACCGGAAGGCCCGCGCTTGATCCAGCCAGTCGTGTATAGCCCGGGAACAACTTGACCATTCTCGGTGATACGGCCCTTGTCGTTGGGGAAAACGCCCGATGATTCGTGAAACGGCACGCCCTTGATGGGGATGCCGCGGTAACCAACACTGCGGAAAAGGATGTCGCATTTGAGCTCTTCTTTTTCCCCGGTCCCTGCGGATTTTTGTTTGCCGGCCTCCCCGGTAAGCTTATTCTTCTCAAGAATGACTTTTTGGACCCCCTTATCGCCAACCAGCTCAACCGGGCTTTTAAGAAAATGGACAATCAATCTCTTGCGCTTGTTCCCCGGCTGCATCGCCGATAAACTCTTTAAAATTTCGTAATTTTTACGGCGCTGGGCGTTGTCCGGGGCATCCAACTCGGCCTGGCTGGCCTGGTTGACCTCAAGATCCTTGGGGTCGACCACGGGATGACAGTCCGCCAGCTCGCCGAATTCGCGGATTTCCACCGGCGTAAAGGCGGCCTGTACCGGGCCGCGGCGGCCGATCAGGTGGATTTCCTTAATATTGCTTTCGGCCAGGGCTTCCAGGGCGTGGCAGGCGATATCGGTGGCCTTCAGTTCGTCCACGGTTTTGCTTAAGATCCGGCAGACGTCCATGGCGACATTCCCCTGCCCGATGATCACGGCCGACTTGCCGGAGAGGTCAAACGCGCGACCGCGGTAATCCGGATGCCCGTTATACCAGGCGACGAATTCCGTGGCCGTGTGGCTGCCCTTGAGATCTTCTCCGGGGATCCCTAACTTGCGGTCCGTCTCCGCCCCGCAGGCGAAAAGAACCGCGTCATAATATTTTTTCAATTCACTGACCTCAATGTCCGTGCCGACGTTCACATTGCCCAAGAAAGAAAAGCCTTCCAGCTCGGCGGTCTTCTTGTAAACACTGGTAACATTCTTGATCTTGGGATGGTCAGGCGCCACACCGTAACGGACCAGGCCATAAGGCACCGGCAGGCGGTCAAACATGTCCACAGCCACCTTGACCGGTGCTTTTAAGAGCGCTCCGGCGGCATAAAAACCGCTGGGCCCGCTGCCCACAATCGCCACCCGTAAAGGCCGTTCATTTGTTCCTAGTTGGACCGGCATGATGCTCTCCCTTTGATCAAAATTACAAGATACAAGATGCAAGATACAAAAACCAAACAAGTCTCAAATTACAATTGTTCAAGATCCAAACATCTGACCTTCAGCGGGTTTGGAGCTTCGAATTTGATTTTTGGAAATTGTTTGTACCTTGTTCCTTAAATTTGGTCATGCGATACAATAAACCAGATCCTGATTATTCCGCGAATCTGTATATTACCTTGCCATTGACCGTTGTCAAGGCACAATTTCTGAATTCCCCTTGACAACAAAATGGATTCTGATAATGTAAATGGAATTAAGAGGACGCACCTCAAGTCTTACACCAACTTCCCTAAAATTTCGAAAACACACCGTCCATGGTCATCGGAGTTCCTAAAGAAACCTATGTTGGCGAGAATCGCGCGGCCTTCATCCCCGCTTCGGTAGAAAAACTGGTCAAAAAAGGGGCCCAAATCTCGGTCGAATCCGGCATCGGCGCGGCCATCGGGCTCAGCGATGACGATTACAAGAGGGCCGGGGCCGCCGTCACCGACCGCGGCACCATTCTTGCCTCCAGCGACATTGTCCTGCGCCTGCGCAAGCCGCCGCAGGAGGAAATCAGCAGGCTCAAAAAAGGGTCGCTCCACATCAGTTTCCTTGACCCCTTCAACGAACCCCAATTAATCGACGAATTTGTCAAAAACAACATCAGCGCCATCAGCATGGAGATGATTCCCCGCTCCACCATCGCCCAAAAAATGGACGCCTTGAGCTCGCAGGCCAATCTGGCCGGGTACGTCGCGGTCATTTTGG
>Ga0155265_1047_pt2 | contig 12745 bp, 6 predicted proteins | sample RifCSPhighO2_02_FD_106233 | JGI IMG/M metagenome (GOLD analysis project Ga0155265, IMG submission 106233) | Omnitrophica WOR_2 bacterium RIFCSPHIGHO2_02_FULL_52_10 | reverse complement strand
AAGGACGATTTGTGGGTCAACCTTTCGCCTTATGAAGCGGACCGCATCATCCCGGATGAGCTGGGTAAGACCGAGCTCGGCCGCGACATGCTCGCGCAGGACTATATCCTCAAGCAATTGACCGCCTCTTTAATGTATCCGGAGGAAGAGCTGGGCAAGAAGTTCTGGGACAAGGTGTACCAGGAGGCCCAGGAGCGCTTCGGTACCTCCGAAATCCCGGTCAACACCTTCAACAAGGTGTGGATTGTGCCTGAAACCGCCGTTGTTTATGAGCATGAGCAGACGGTGTATGTCGTGGATGCGTATTTGCGGGTGATGCTGGATGCGGACTATCAATCGTCGCTCGTTGATCGGGATTCGTCGCTCGAGCAAGAAAATGGCATACGAGCAACCAGCAACGAGCAACCAGCAACGAATATAATCCGTGAAATTATAATCCCGGCGATTGAGCGCGAAGTCAACCAAGGCGCGCACTTCGCTCCGCTGCGCCAGATCTACCATTCCCTCATTCTGGCTAAGTGGTACAAGGAAACCGTCAAGAACAGCCTGCTTTCCCAGGTCTATGTGGACCAAAACAAGACCGCCGGAGTTGAAACGGATGACCCCGCCCTCAAAGACAAGATTTACGCCCAATACATGGAGGCCTACAAGAAGGGCGTGTTTAACTACATCAAGGAAGATTACGTGGCCATGGAGTCCCAACAGGACGACACGGCCACGCCCCGAGCACCCGCGAGGGGCCAGGCTATGGATTTTCAACAAAAATCCACAGCCACGCCCTACGCTCCTGCGGAGGGCGACCGCCTCCCTAAGAAAACGATCCCCCGGAAATATTTTTCGGGGGGCGAGCAGCTGACCAATATCACGCTGAAAAAATCCAGCAGCCCGATCGTGGGGGATGGGTTTGAAGGGAAAGGGCATAAAGCCAGTGTGGTCCTCGTCACGCCGCAGAAAGACGGCGTTTACACTGAGCAAGGTTCTGAGCGAAGCAAAGAACCGCGTCGAAGTGCCTCTTCGCCGGTGGCGAATAACAGATTGATTCCAGAATACAAGTCAGTGATCGAATTTATGGATAATTATCTGGATTGGCGCCGGGCTCATCCAGATCATAAATTACTGATGCTCATCCGGCACGGTGAGTCAGGGTCCAATTTATTTGAATACAGACAAACTTATGATAGGTTCTCGCCTCCCACGATGAGGGGGGTAAAACAATCGAAGGCGCTGGCGGAATTTTTTGCGCAAAGGGAAATTTCATTTGACTCTTTTGTTTCAAGCGACCTGGAGCGGGCTTATGTAGCTGTGCGTTATCTTGCTCAATTATATGGGCAAGAACCAGAAATCAAAAAACGATTTCGAGAGGCATTTATTCCTATGGAGGAATTATTGCCGGAGTTTGTCAGAGATCCTGTACTGTTCAGGATTCCCGGATATTCAGGCCGTAAAGTGAAGAAATATCTCCGGCAGTTCATAGATGAGATTACTGAAAGTAAGAATAAAAATATTGTTGTAGCCACCCATGGTATCACAAAGATTATCACTGTTATGGAGCTTCTTGGCATCCAATATAATCAATATTGGACTGTTTATAAAACGATCGGTAACTCTCCGAACCTAGGAATTACGTTTCTTGCTTACGATTCGCATGCGAGCCAATGGAGGCTGCTGGTATATGGGGACGACTCTTATCTACCACAAGCTATTCGAGGAAAGACAACTAGCGAAGCGGATAAAAAGGCCGAACACGAATATTTCCTAAAATTAGCCCACGAGCGGATGGCAGAATTGGAGTCAGGCGAACAGAATATGTTAATTTCGGATTATTATCCGGATCATGAGATATTTGAACTCGTAAAGGAATCCAGCGATGCCTCTTCGCCGGTGGATTCGCGGGAAGCGTCGTCCGTGAAACGTGAAGCGGAAGAGGACAAGTCCAGTTCACCGGTGGGGGATGATGTGCAGAGAGGATTTGAAATAGCTTCCGGCATCGCTTATTGGAAGGGGACGCTGACGACCACACCGCTCACAAGACCTTTTCGGGCCAGCAGAAAAACAGACGTGTTTGATATTGCGGATATTGATTCCCAAAAGGCTTTACAGTTAGAACGGTTAGCCGTTGAATCTTTGTTGAAGGGCAAGGGGGCGATCTCGGTGTTAGTGGCCGGTGCCAGCTCTAGGATGAATGTGCTGGAAGCGCCGGAAGAAGTGAAGCGCATGGTCGAGGAGGGCTTTTTGTCGAAGGCCTTAGTCCCGGTTGGCGAGGTTGACGGCCAAGTCATAACCTATTTGGACGCTTTCGGCATGAATGTTTCCAGGCTTTTTAAATCGATTGCCGAACAGGCGAAATTGGCCGACAGGAGCTATGATGATATTTACAAAAATCTTGTTCCTTTGCTTTCCAATGAAGCCTATTTGCCGGAGCATTTAAAAACACTGGCGAAAAACAATAATTATGATTTGAAAGCCGAGGAAATCCAGATTTCCCTGCAACCATTGGGGGCCAAATACGTGGGGACGGAAAGCGACGTGAACAAGTTAAAGAATAAGTTTTCGTCAGAAGAACAATATCAAAAGGCAGTGGCGCTTTCTCAGGATGTTAAACGCCGGTTGGAAACGGGGGACCAGTCGGCTGTCATTTTAGAGGGGGAGCGCGAGCCGTTGGGGCACGGCGAATACTTTCATCAAATGATCGTGAGCGGCCAATTGTTGAAATTCATTGAATCGAGCACCGAGTGGATCTATGTGCGTAATATTGATAATTATGCGGCGAAATTCGACAAATCCTGGTTGAGGGCGTTGGGCTGGTTTCTGGAGCAGGGTTTGGATTTTGCGCCGGAGGTTTCTCCGAGGGCCCCGGGTCAGAAAGGCGGAGGCCTCATCGTTATGGAAGATACCGGTGGGCATCAGCTAGTGGAAGATCCCGCTCTTCTGGCGACAAAAAACAGTGCGGGCGAACCGGTCGTTGCCCCGACCGCTAATTTTTGGATCAATGACGCCGCCGGTTTTATGAGTATCAAATATATTATCAATATTTACAAAACGGAAGGACAGACGGATTCTGAGTTTATTGAGGAGCTTAAGGCGGCGGATCATCAGCAAAGACTGGTTATCGCGGAAAGAGGCCGCCAAAAATTCCCCAAAATCCTGGATGCGAAACCGGCCAAAAACATTGCCGGGGTAGCCGTGAAGCCGGAGACCAATATGTGGCAATCAACCGGAGTAGTCAGCCCGGAAATGAAGATCAAGGCATTAGGCGTGGGCAACGCCCGGACTTTTCCGGTTAATGATTATGATTCAATGTCAAAGGAGGAGAAGAGGCAGAGTTTGGCGAATTTGCGGTTTTTAGCGACCAAACAATGGGATCGAACGCCATCGGAAATAGACGAAATAAAAGCCGAGAACGAGAAGAATCTTGGCAGGAAAATAAACGAAAAAGAACTGGCGCTTATATTGGAGTCTTATCGTGGCAACAGACTGGTGGCCGATGACTTGTTGGAATATATTTTGAAAGAAGACCTTGTGACGCCGGGCATCTTACAGGGCTCCGCCAGCTCGCCGGTGGATTCGCGTGAAGCGTCGTCCGTGAAACGTGAAGCGGAAGAGGACAAGTCCAGCTCGCCGGTAAGTATTATTAATGCGCGGGGGATGCTCAAAGGCATACCCAAGGCAGTAGAATCTCTGCAAGGGAGGGATCTAAGAGGAAAGAATATTTTAATACGCGCCAACTTGAATGTTCCGATCCAGAACGGGGAAATTAAGGATGAAGAGCGTATCAAGCTGCTGTACCCGCTTCTTGATTTTCTTACAGAAAAGCAAGTGAATGTTATCTTCATAGGCCATCACGGACGGTATGATCCCGACCCCCGAAAAGATAACCGCCGGTCCTTAAAACCAGTGGCAGAAATTTTGACCGATCGGTTTCCCTCAACGTATGTCCGTTTTCACGCGGACAGCATTGACCGGTCAGGTTTGAGGATCAATAGGGAAGATTTACGGTCTGCCCCTGACAAGTTTACAAAGGGAAGTATTCATATATTAGAGAATGTCCGCTTTGCTCACGCTTATGAACTAGGCAAGAACGGCGATGAGCGCAGAGAGCAATTTGGCCGGGAACTGGCGCAACTGAGCGATGGATTGTTTATTCTCGAGGCGTTCGGGGACGCGGGATCAAACGGGGCGTCCGTTGAAGATATCCCGCGCCATGTCCGGGATATGGGCGGTGAGGTATTTACAGGTCCCGCCATGGAACGGGAATTTGATCTATTGGAAGATATTATCAGCAGTTTTGATGTCCTTATATTAGGTGGGAGCAAGTTGGATAAAGTCGATCTTATGGAGAGGTTGATATTAAACTCCCTATCGGCAAACGGGTTTGCCTTGATTGGCAGCGGGCCTTCTGTTGCGCTCAACGGTGAACGGCGCGATTTGTTGGAAAAATTAAGAGGCGGCGTGCAGGACCGTGTTCTGACTGCTTTGGATTACAGGAATCCGGACAATACACTCGATATAGGCAATCAAACTGTTCAGTTGTTTTTAGATAAACTTGACACGCTTACGGAAGGCCAGACGGTCTTATTGAACGGGACCATGGGCATGGTGGAGGACCCAAATTACGAAGAGGGAACAAGGATTATATTTGAAAAACTGAAAAGTTTGGCGCGCGACCGCGGGACTCGTATTATTGTTATCGGAGGGGATGCCAGCAGCAATGCCAAAAAATACAGGCTTGATGAAGAGAAAAATGTCATTTTCATCAGCGGCGGCGGAGTGCCGTTAAAGATCTTGGCCGGGGAGAAGCTTGTCGGCATAGATGCGCTGAAAGCGGCGAGCGGCGCCAGCTCGCCGCAAGACGGCGCCTCTTCGCCGATTACAACAATCGAAGCAGAAGAACAATTCGATGAATTTTACGAAAAATATGGGGAGGAATTTGATAGGCGATTAAGCCGTTTTTCTAAACGTGAACGTCGAGAAACATCGATCGATTTGCTTATGGAATTAAACCGTCATTATGACAGTATAAACGCCATACTGGCCGGAACAAAATTTCAAAAATCATATATAACCACAAACTGGGTAGTAAATCTTGGAAAGTTGAATGAAGCGGATGCCGGAAATTTTATCACTGTCGTTTTCGGCAAGCTTCAAGGGGCGTTAATTTCTCAGAGGGATGAAATGGCGCGAAGTTTTAACCAATCAAAATCACTCGATGGCAAGAAGTTAATGGATTTTATTGATCTGGAAATGAAGATCCGGGATATTGACATCGGCCATGATATGTATCGAGTAAGGAATATATTGTTTGACGGGGACAAACAATTTCTTGAATCTGAAATCAATGTAAAAATGATTTTAGATATTTTAAATTCTCGCGCATTGTATAGGAACATTGAGGAAAATGTCAGGGCCGTGGTTTCCTATGTGCTCGGAAAAGGCAATCCCGGAGCTAATTTTGTTAAAAAATGGAAAGTAAGAGAAGCGCTGGAAACGGGAATTATTCAAAAAGGCGATATGCTTACGATTGTGCCCCATGCTTCATATAAGCCTGTGGTTGTGATCATGTTTGATTATTCTGAAGAAATAGGCATCATTGATTACGCGTTTTATGGAGAAGAAGGAGAAACCGTTAAAATTGACCATGATGTTGATTATATTATTGTTGACCATGAAGGTTCTGCATCCAGCCCCCTAGGAGGTATCGATATGAACGCAATCAACGTTGACCGCCAGGGGGGCGGGGTTGACATTCAATTTGATCCGGTTGAGATCCAGGAGATTATTGACATGGGCATCACGGGTTTTGCCCCGGTCATCATCAACATCACGCCGTTGCTGAGTGTGCTGCCGCTGCTGGGGTTGGCTCCGAATAAAGAGGAAGAGCTCGAAATGTCTAGTTTAAATTAAGGTAGCACCTGCTCCCTGGAAGTGAAGTGCGGGGTCGCGGTGCGACGGCGCACCAACGAGTTATGTTCGCTGCGCTCCATAACTCGTGTGCTTGTCGAGTTTAAATTAAGGTAGCACCTGCTCCCTGGAAGTGAAGTGAGGGGTCGCGGTGCGGCACGTTGTTCGCTTTGCTCACAAGTGCTGCTCGCTTCATTTACAATGAAGCTCGACCGCGGCGCACAAACACTTTATGTTCACTGCGTTCCATAAAGTGTGTGCTTGCCGCCGGCCCCCTCTGATTTTTCCTTGTCAAACCCGCTCATTAGTAGTATTATACACCCCTAAATCATCCCAACCGGAGAGACAACATGAAACTCATCAAATTCCGCATTCAGAACTTCAAGTCCATCATTGACACGGGGTATTGCGCCTTTGCCCCGGACATGACCATCCTGATCGGCAAGAATGAAAGCGGCAAAACGGCCACCCTGGAGGCCTTACGGTATTTCAACAGGGATATATTGAGGGTAGCGGAAGACGCCTTCCCGCTGGAGGGGCTCAACCGGGAGCCTTCGGTCGAAATCTGGTTTCGTCTGGACCGCAAGGAAATCGAAGCCATCGAGCAGGCCTCGGGCATCAAGCTGTCCGAAGATGCCGCGGACTATTTAGCGGCGGAAGGGCTGGGGGTCGTCAAGAACAGCCGCGGCCGCTACACCTTAAATGAGGAATGCATTGATGAGCTGTTCAGCGGAAACAACCCCCAGCAGCCGGTCAAGCACATCCGCTCTGCGAAAGAAAAGCTCCAGGAACTTTTGAAGGCCCCGCATCTGCCCGTGATTGATTATGAAGGCACCACCGATGACATCCAGAGAGACTCCAAAGAGTTCCTGAAGCTGGTAAAATCGTATCTGCCGTCCATCAAGGACGAGCTCGTGCAGGTGGAGGCCGTCAAGGCCATCCGCGTCATTGTCAAGGAAAGCGCCAGATTGGCGGGGGCGGCAAAGAACGACGGCATCCCGCAGGGGGGCAATCCCGAGCAAAAGCAAAATGCCTGCGCTTTGTTCACCGAGCAGGTTGTCCAGCACCTGCCGCATTTCATCATGTTCACCGAATTTGACAATATCCTTCCCTTTGAGATCCCCATCGTTGATTTGAAATCGAACAGCGCCGTCATGGACTTCGCGCAGATTGCCGGGCTGGATGTGGATTATTTGATGGAGACGCAGGACGTGCAGCGGCGGATCAACCTTTTAAACCGCATCTCAACCACCATCAGCGGGGATTTCCTCGAGTACTGGAACCAGAACAAAATCGAGCTCATCGTCAAATCCGAAGGCGACAAACTGCTGTTCGGGGCCAAGGAAAACGGGAAGACGGACTTTTTCAAGCTCAATCAGCGCAGCCTGGGGTTCCAGTGGTTCCTTTCCTTTTTCCTGAGGCTCAACGTAGAGAAGAAGGACAAGAACGTCATCCTCATCGATGAGCCGGGGATGCATCTGCACGGCAAGGCCCAGCGCGACATCCTGAGGGTTTTGGAAAACAAGATCATCGGCGAAGCGCAGGTCATGTTCACGACACACTGCCCTTATCTGATCGATCCCAAGCGGCTGGACAGGGTGCGGCTGGTCATCAAGGACCCCGAAAAAGGGAGCCGGCTGACCGAAGATCTCCACAGTTACGTCAGCGACGAAAGCATGCTGCCGGTCACGACGGCCATGGGGGGAGATAAGATCGGCACCCCTCCGCTGCCGGACAAGCAGAACGTCCTCATCAGCGGGATCGGCGATTTTTATTTCTGGAACGCGATGAAAAGGCATATCAAGGACATCGATCTGGACAAGGTCCATCTGCTGCCGGCGGCCGAGGCCGATAAGCTCGAGCAGCTGGTGTCGATGATGGTCGGCTATAACCTCAAATTCCAGATCCTGCTCAACCATAACAACGAAGGCTGGAAACTGGGCGAAAAGCTTAAAGAAACATTCGGTTTCGGGAACGAGAAGGTCATGTTCGTCTCGGAGACCCTGGGCTACGTGACCGAGGACCTGTTCACGCACGCGGATTTCAATAAATTCGTGCTCAACGGCACGGCCAATGAAAACCAGGACGTCCTCAACTCGGCCTTTGTGAAGGCCAACAATATCAACAAGCTGCTCATCGGCCGCGGGTTTTATGAGCGTATTGAAAAGGGCCTGGGGCAGGACAGCCTGTCGGGCCAAACGGCGGCGGCGTTCCGGGACGTGTTCGAAAAGATCCTCAACCGCTTTCACGGTTTACCCCCCCAGCCCGCCGAAACCAAGCCTGAGTCCAAGCCAACCGGCAAAATCAAGGATAAAGAGCTGTTAAAGGGTGACGTCAAGCGCCGCCCGCTGTTCGCCTTTTTAGGGAAGAAATAAGAAAAAGGATGCTGTCGGAAATCAGAATTTTGTGAAAGGCCGAGACCAACTCGGCCTTTTTTATTGGCTCAAGAAATTTCGCAAGGTTAATGCGCAGACTCCGGGCGGATGGTATACTGAAAACTTAAAGGATTATTGGCATGAAAAAACCGAACACATTTTTCCTGGTCATTCTGGCTGCCGGCATCACGGCCGTTTATTTGAGCGCCGCGAAAAACCTGGGGTATTTACCTTTTCCCTACAGCATTCAGCCGGTCAAAAATGATCAAGGGCTGCCGATGAAAGATGTTTACATGAAAAACGGCCGCGTGGCCGGTGTGGCCAGGGACTATTTCGCCGATGGCCGTCTGCTGGCGGAGTACGCGCCCGACGGGAGCGTGCGCAAGCAGGCCACACGTACCCGCATGGGGAATCGCACGTATGAAGTCACGAGAGAACTGACCGGGGCGGGGAGGAAGACGGTAAGAACTTATACCGCAGGCGGCACAACGGAAATTGAGCATGTGTACGAAGACGGAAAATTCCTGGATGAACACGATGAACCATATAACGGCGTTTACAAGTATTATTACCCCAACGGGCAGGTCCGTGAGGAGGTATCGTATCAGGACGGCAAGTCTCTCGGGCCGCGGCGCGGGTATTTCCCGGATGGTCGGCTGAAATTCGAATATGAAGTCACGGAGGAAAGCCCCTACAGCAGCGGGAAGGCCTATTACCCCAACGGGGTTCTGCAAAGCGTGACCGAAACGATCAACGGCAAACAGGTGACCAAGCGCCATGACCGTGAAGGCAATCTGCTGCCCGGAATATAATCATTCGGTGATCCGCGTCGTTCATTCGTAAATGTAATTTCATCTTAATATACGCGTTCAAGGAGGCAATTAAATGGATAAAAGAACATTGCTGTGGATGAGGGTGGTCGTTGTGAATGCCGCCGCGCTGATGCTCTTCACCGGGTGCGCGAGAAAGCAAATGCAACTCACCAAATCGGGATTTTTAAGCAGCTATACCGATCTCCAGGAGGATAAGGAGTTTGATGGTATGATGGTCTACAGGAACCCCACGGTCAATATCAAGGAGCGTTATTCCAAGGTTCTGATCGCGCCGGTGAAGTTCAAACTGGACCCCACGGTCACAACGCATCAATTGGACGCGGAGCACCAAATCCAACTGGCGGATTATTTTCACGAAAGGCTCAGGGAGGGCCTGACGAAGAACTATGAGATTACGGACACGCCGGGGGCGGATGCGCTCCTGCTGCGCACGGCCATCACGGACATCCTCCCGAGTAAGGTTTACCTGAACCTCCATTGGTCGACAACGCTGATCGGCGGGGGAATCGGAGGGGCGTCCCTGGAGGCGGAACTGGTCGATTCCGTGACCGGCGAGCAGATCATGGCTTTTGTGGATGTGCGCAAAGGCAAAACCTTTCTCCAGGAACCGCAGCATTTAATCAAAAATTACAAGAGCGGCCTGACCAAATGGGGGCACACCAAAGAGGTCATGGGTGTTTGGGCCGATGTGATGGCGATGAATCTCAACCAGCTCAGGGAAAAATTTATCGGCCGCACGGCCGAAGCGGGCACGCACACGGGAGCGGAATTATAAAACTGAAGAAGGAATTTCCAACGCTGGTCGAAGTCTCCAAGAAGGCCGGCAAGGTCATCACGGATTACGGGATGATCGCCGAGGGCGACCGGCTGGCCGTGGCGGTGTCCGGCGGCAAGGACAGCCTGTCGCTGATGCATGTCCTGCGCCACCGCCAGAGGGTCAGCCCCGTCCGTTTCGAGTTCGCCGCGGTCCATGTTGATTTTGAGTTTGAGGATTTCAACCCCCAGCAGCTTATCCGCTATTTTCAGGAGCAGGGTTTTTCCTATCACGTGGAGAAGGTCGAGCTGCTCAAAGGCGGGCGCTGGGAAGACATCGACTGCTTCTGGTGGTCGCGCAACCGGCGCAAGGCCTTGTTCCAGATGGCCGACCGCGAGGGGTTCACCAAGATCGCCTTCGGGCATCACCTCGATGACATCGTCGAAACCATCGTCCTCAACCAGTTCTACCGGGGCGAGATCGGGGCGATGAAGCCGATGGTCGAGCTTTTCGGCGGGAAAGTCGTGATTATCCGCCCGCTGGCGTACGTACGCGAGCGGGAGATGGTGCGGCTGGCCCGGGAGCTCGGCATCGACACGATGGGCCAGTCCAAGTGCGCCAACGATGACACGTCCCACCGCATGCGCATCAAGAAAATGCTTCAGGAATTCGAGAGCAGCAACCCCATGGTCGTCACCAATATCTTCCGCAGCCTTAAAAACATCAAATCTGATTACCTGGTAGAGCCAGCTAAGACATAAAAGTTTTTTATCATGAACCGCGCGGACATGATTCTGGAGTATTGGTTTGAGGGTGTTGATGACGCCACCCCGATCGCCACCAACAAAATGCCGTTTAAAAAATGGTTCACGCAGGACAAGGCGCTGGACGATGAGATCCGCCGGCAATTTGAGCCGGACCTGGTCAAGGCGGCTGGCGGGGAATATAAAGACTGGGAGCTAACGGCCCCGGGGCGTCTGGCGCTGATCATTTTATTCGACCAGTTTTCCCGGAACATGTACCGCGGTAGCGCGAGGATGTACGCGTATGACCCGCCGGCTCTTAAGCTCGCCATGAAAACCATAGACCAGGGAAGGGAGAGGGAATATTCGCTGATTCACCGGACGTTTCTTTATCTGCCCCTGATGCACTCCGAAGAATTGAGTGTGCAGAAACTTTCCGTTGAGCGCTATCAGGGCCTGGTGAATGAGTCAAGGCTAACCAACCCGTCCAACACGCATTATTACGAATATACCTTAAAGTACGCCGTGAAGCACCATGACACGGTGGCCGCATCGGGCCGCTTTCCCCACCGCGACAAGGTTCTTAATAGAGCTGTCAGGCAAAATTCCTAAAATATTAATATTTATATTAGAAATAATATTGACGCAGTATTCCGACCAGACTATAATACAACCAATACTAAGTCTAACATTATGAAGTCCATATATTTAAGTCAACCCTTCGACACTCCCCACCATCAATGGCGGGGCCTGCTCAGGGTTGTTACTCTGAGCGGCGCCTTTATTCCAGCTCTCAAGAGCAGTGCTTGGGCGCCGTCGAAGAGTCAACTCTCCGCTTATCGGCGATGGGCCGGCGCTCTGTTTTTGGCGCTGTCTATTGCCGGTCCATCCGGCTGCGATTGGCGCCGACAGAAAGAGCCGCCCCCGCCGCCGCCGACCGAGCGTCCTATCGTAAAAGAAGTCAAGCTCCCGCCTGTCCCTAACACGCAAGCCCAGCTTTATTTAAGTTACCAGCCGGATTGCCGGAAATCAGGCCTTCTCAGCAAGAGCGAATGCCAGCAGTGCGCAAAGATCCCTGACAGCGCGTGTGCCGTATCGACGCGCTCACCCAGCGGTTTCCAATGTTATGAATGCGTCACGAAGCGCCAAACGTGCATGGACACCGGCAAACTGAGCAAGGGAGATTGCCAGTTATGCGAGGGCACGACGAATACCCAATGCCTGCCCTCCGGGCAGACCAAGGACGGTGAGCCCTGCTTTAAATGCGTTCAGTACAAGCCGCCGTGTATCCGGCTGGGTTTACTCGGCGAAGAAGACTGCGGGCCGTGCCAAAAGCACGGCAGCCTTCAGTGCGTTCCGACCAAGGTTTCTACCGAGGGCATTCAATGCTATGAGTGCCTGGAGAGGCCGGATGATTGCGAGGACATGGAATTCTTCTCGAAACAGGACTGCCGGCAGTGCGAGCGCGATGCGGGCAAAAAGTGCGTTGAGATCATCAAGACGAAGAAAGGGCGGGCGTGTTACCAGTGCGTTGACAAGCCCCAAACCTGCGAGGACATCGGGCAGATGGAGCGCGACCGGTGCATGTCCTGCGCCGAAGACCCGCAGATGGAATGCCTGATGGGGCATAAGACTAAGGAGGGCAAGCGGTGTTATGAATGCATAGATAGAGTGAAGGAATGCAAGGACCTCAGTTTTGTGGACTTCGAGGACTGCCGCAGCTGCGCCCAGCAGACCGGCAAGGAATGCCATACCGTGAAGGCCCTGCAGGGCCAGCAGCAATGCTTCCAGTGCATGGAGCGGCTGGAGAAATGCACCGACCTCGGGCTGCTCGACCCCGCCGATTGCTACGGCTGCGACTCTGATCCCAAGAAGGAGTGTGTCCCGGACAAGAAAACGAAAGAAGGGTGGCAGTGTTTCGTGTGCCGCGAGAAACCGCAGGAGTGCGGCGAGTTGAAATTGCTCGATCAGAAAGAATGCGGCGAGTGCGCGGCCGACCCGAAAAAGGAATGCGCCCCCGCCAAACAGACCAAGGAAGGCAGGCAATGCTTCGTCTGCCGGGACAAACCCCAGGAATGCGCCGAGCTGAACCTGATCGATCAAAGCGCGTGCGCGGGGTGCGTTGAGGATCCGAAAAAAGAA
>Ga0155265_1129_pt4 | contig 13040 bp, 12 predicted proteins | sample RifCSPhighO2_02_FD_106233 | JGI IMG/M metagenome (GOLD analysis project Ga0155265, IMG submission 106233) | Omnitrophica WOR_2 bacterium RIFCSPHIGHO2_02_FULL_52_10 | reverse complement strand
TGCCCTGCTGGGTCCCTGCAGGCGCAGGAAAGCATGCCGTGGCGGCAACCGCCATAACGCCCATGGCAACTCTAACATAAATATGTTTGGTTTTCATACACCCTCCGCAATAACCCCGTTAGGTTAATTTAAGTTCTTTGGCCACCGCATCCATCAATGGCACGATTGTTTTTTCAGAAAAGTCAAACCGGATTCCGGCCGCTTGAAAAAGTTCCGGCAGGGATTTCGAGCCCCCCAACTTTAATGCGGCCTGGTATTGTTGGAGCGTCCGCCCCCAATTCTTCTTGCTGTTTAGCCAAAGCTGCAAAGCGCCTAACTGGGCAATTCCGTATTCAATGTAATAGAACGGCACTTCAAAAACATGCAGCTGCTGATGCCAAAGCCGCGCGTGTTCCTCTTCCAGACCCGTCCAATTAATCATTCCGGCGCCGAACCGTTTTCTGATTTCAAGCCACATCGAACACCGCTGCTGACAATCCTGACGCGGGTTCTGATAAATCGCGTGCTGGAACGCGTCAATGGTGGCCACCCAAACCAAAGTGAATATGATATCCTCAAAGTGCTTTTGTCTGGAGCGCTGTTCGTCGTCCGGTTTATAAAAAATATTCAAATACCGGTCCGCGAGCAGCTCCATCCCCATGGAGGCGACTTCATTGAACTCCATCGGGCCGTGGCGGTAATCCAGCAAAGGATCCGGGGCGCAAGCCAGGGCATGAAAGGCATGGCCGCCCTCATGAAGCAGCGTGCTCACATCGCTGTCGATGCCTATGGCGTTCATGAATATAAACGGTTTACGGGATTCGTTGAGCGTCGATTGGTATCCGCCCGGCGCCTTGCCTTTACGGCTCGCGAGGTCCAGGAGTCCGCTTTCCATGATCTGGTCGAATTGCCCGCCAAGCGTTGCGTTGACTGCGTGGAATATCTTCCGGCACCCTTCGGTCAATTGCCCCACCTGCGCAAACGGCTTTAAAGGAGCCCGGCCCAGCGGATCAACGGAGGTATCCCATGGCCGCAGGCACTCTAATTTCATCATTTCCCTTCGCCGCTCCACCACCCGGCGCCACAATGGCACCACAATGCGTTCAACGGTACGGTGGTATTCAAAACAGTCTTGCGGCGAATAGTCAAAGCGGTGCAGGGCCTTGAACTTATAATCGCAAAAATTGTCCATGCCCGCATTCCTGGCGATTTGATGGCGCAAAGCGAGCATGTCTTCGAACAATTGATCTAATTTTTCCCGGTCGTTCAGCCGGCGCCGGGATGCCGCGCGCCAAGCCCGCTCGCGCACGTCCCCATCCGGCTCCAGCAGATACTTGTGCATTTGCGGCAGTGTCTGCTCACGGCCGTCAAATTCCACCGTCATGGCGCCGCATATGGTTTGATATTCCTGCGAAAGCAATTCGACTTTCGTCTCCAGCGCGACATTCTTCTCGTTGAATAATTCGATGTCGGCGCGCATCTCCCGGATGTAAATCCCATAACGGTTTTCATCAGTGGCGATTTGCTCTGCCGCGGCCAAATATTTTCTGTTCAAGCGGTCCTCAAGCGATTTCACAACCGGCACAATCGTCTCGATAAATTTTTTATAATTCTGGGCGCGCCGGCCGTCATCCGTTTGACAAGTCATCAGAATATAGAGAATCGTGCCCTGTTGGTCGAACACAGACTCTAGCTCGGAGCGGTCCAAAATCCACCGCTCAAGCTCTTCCCTGATTGACAATGGCCGATTGAGCAATTGTTCATAGAGCGCTGTTATTTGTTCCAATTTGGAAAAATCGGCGTTGTTCGGGACATACCGGCGCTCCCGGTAATGCCCCACCCGCTCAAATTTTAATTTTTCATTGACCGTGACATTCATGACTTTAACCCGATAGACATGACCAATATTATCTTGACATGGCGGATATTTTCAGTATAATTTGGCTTTCCGATTAAACCGCTGCTTTTTAATTTATTTTCACACATCTACTTACGAGAAACTTCGATGCCAAAAGCATGTGTCATCTGTCAAAAAAGCGCGATCCCGGGCAACAAATATAAACGGCGCGGCCAAATTAAACGTACCGGCGGCGCCGGTTCCAAGATTGTTGGCAAATCGCTGCGCCGATTTCTGCCTAACCTGCAACGGATCAAAATTAATCTGAAGGGCACAGTCCAGCGCGCTTATGTCTGCACAAGCTGTATTTCCGCCGGAAAAATCGTCAAGGCCTAACCCCATTCCCCCCTCACCTAAGCACGCCATTCCTCTTAACCTTCACTTAACCTGATATCCTTTAATTTTAACTGCGGCACAGGGGATTTGTTCCAGTCATCAATACTGATTTCATACGCCAGGTCGATCTTCTGCCCAGCGCTGATGATCCCCTGATATTCCCCCATCCCAAAACCCACCGCGGAAATAGCATAGTCATTGTCGCAAACCCAAAACTTTAATGTATTTTTTCCCAACAAGGCCGGCCGGCTTTTGACGGTCACCTGCCGGGAACAAAAAACCGGCGCGGGATTTCCTTCCCCAAACGGCGCCATGGCATCGATGATTTCCGCCAGTTCAAGATTGACCATGGACAGGGGAATTTCACCGTCAATCACAAGGGTGGGCATGAGTTTCTTGAGCTCCAGCGTTTCATGGGCCACTTGGTTGATCAGGGCGCGGAATGGGTCGATGTTTTCCGCTTTGATGGTCAGGCCGGCCGCGCCGGCGTGACCCCCGAACTCTTCTAAATATTCGGCACAACTTGCCAGCGCTTCGTGCAGATGAAAACCGTCGATCGAGCGGGCTGAAGCCGTGCCAATCCCATTGTCTACGGAAATCACGATGGACGGCCGGTAATATTTTTCGGTTAAATGCGAGGCCACGATGCCCAACACGCCCCTATGCCACCCCTCCTTTTGGAGGACAATCACTTTTTGCTCCTTAAAATTGATTTCCTGTTCAGCGAGGGCCAGGGCCTCCTCGATAATGTTCCTTTGCATAGCTTGTCGCTGCACGTTATGCTTGTCCAGAGCTCGTGCCAATTCATAGGCCTCCTGACTGTCCTCGCTTAAGAACAAGTCAAGTGAGGTCTGCGCGGAATCCATCCTGCCGGCGGCATTGATGCGCGGTCCGATGACAAAACCGATATGAAACGGCGTTAATTTCTTGTCTTTGATTTTGGTAAGCTCCAACAATGCCATTAACCCCTTGTTTTTGGTCGCGCTGATTTTCGGCAGGCCGGATTTAACCAACACCCGGTTTTCCCCGCGCAAGGGAACCACATCGGCAACCGTCCCGATGGCCGCCAAGTCCAAAACATGTTCGCTGCTTTCGCGCCCCAGCATCGCCTGGGCCAATTTGGTCACCAGACCCACCGAGGCCAAATGCTTAAACGGATAGGGACAGTCCCTTTGCTTTGGATTGATAATGGCAAACGCCGCGGGCAATTCCGCCGCGTTCGGCTCATGGTGGTCAATGACAATAACGTCAACATTCTGCCGGTTTACGAGATCAACGGCATGGTGCGCCGTAATGCCGCAATCCACCGCAATCACGAGCCCCGCCCCCTCATTCACGGCAATCCGGCTGACATGCTCGTTTAATCCGTAGCCGTCGTTCATGCGGTGCGGAATATAGTGTGCGACCCTGATGCCAAGCTGCCGCAATATCTTATTCAGAAGAACCGAAGAGGTTATGCCGTCAACGTCATAGTCACCGACAATAAGTATTTTTTCACCCTTTGCGCCCGCCCGCGCAATCCGCTTCACGGCCTTATCCATGTTTTTCAAGAGTAGGGGGTCATGCATGGTTGAGAGATCGGCGGAGAAGAAATCCTTGGCTTCTTTCAGGTCCGTGATCTCCCGGTTAATTAAAAGCTGAGCCACAATCGGATGCACGCCCAGCGCGTTACTGAGCTTCACCTGCTGTTTCGGGTCTTGACTGCAAATTTTCCAGATTTTAGGCATGCGCAATGGCTCACATTGGATGAATCTGCGCGCTACATTTTTTCCGGCGTGCTTAAACCTAAAAGCCGCAGACCGTTGGCGAGGACGATCCCGGCCGCATTCGTCAGAGCCAGGCGCTCCGCTGAGAGATCATAACGCTCTGGGTCAAGAATACGGTGGCAGTCATAAAATTTATGGAACGCCGTCGCGACGTCCTGAAGATAACTGGCCAAGGCGTAGGGGTCAAGCTCCTTGTAACAGAGCAAGAGAATATCTGAAAAACTGCCCAATTTCTTAATAAGCTCCAGCTCCTCTTGCGTGTTGAGCAACTGAAACCCGGCTTTTTTCATTTGAATCTTCGCTTCCCGGGCTTTGTCATTGACGCTGTGCACGCGGGCATGGGCGTACTGAATATAATAAACGGGGTTTTCCGATGTTTCCTTTTTCGCCAGTTCCAGGTCAAAATCCAGGTGCACGTTGATATGGCGCATCAAGAAAAAGAACCGTGCGGCATCCACACCGACCTCATCCATGACTTCGCGCAGGCTGATGAATTCGCCCCGGCGCGTGGACATCGAAATAGGCCGGCCTTCGCGGTAGATCGTGGCCAGCTGTACAATCAAGACCTCCAGGGACTCGCGATCGCGCCCTAAGGCCTCCACGGCGGCCTTCAAACGCGGAATATATCCGTGGTGGTCCGGCCCCCAAATATTGATGACCTTCTCGAATTTCCGCTCATACTTGTTCCTGTGGTACGCGATGTCCGGGGTCAAATAAGTGTACGTCCCATCGCTTTTCTCCACCACGCGGTCTTTATCGTCGCCGAAATCCGTCGATTTAAACCACAGCGCCCCGTCCTTCTCATAAAGAAAGCCTTTTTCGCCCAGATAATCGAGGACGCCCTCGATATTCGCCTTGGTGGCGATCCGGGACTCATAAGACCACTCGTCAAAATGAACGTTAAAATCCTCAAGGTCCTTGCGGATCACTTCCATCAAGTACCTGACACCGAACTCTGAAAACCTGTGTTGCTCGATGGCATCCAGTTCTTTGAGGGTTGTTATTTTGTTTTCCGCCAAAAAAATTTCGGCCATGTCCTTTACATACCCGCCCTGGTAACCGTCTTCGGGAATCTGCGCCGTTCCCCCAAAAACCTCAACCGCGCGGCATTTGATCGATTCACCCAGTTTTTTGATCTGGATCCCGCCGTCATTGACGTAATATTCCTTGGCACACTCAAACCCGATGAAATTCAGGATATTGGCCAGCGCGTCCCCCACCGCTGCCTGGCGGGCGTGCGCGACGCTTAAAGGGCCCGTTGGATTGGCGCTGACAAACTCAATCTGGACTTTTGTATGTTTTCCGAGCGCGAGCCTTCCGAACTTCTTATTTTCGGTGAAGATTTGCTCAAGGATTCCGTACAACACCTTGGGGGTAAGATAAAAATTGATAAATCCCGGCTTTTTGATGGAAACAGACGCAATCTGCTCCTTAAGGCCGTTATCGTTCAAGGCGTTTTCGATAATGGGAAGGAATTCCCCCGCCAAAACCATGGGGGGCTTCTTGAATAATTTTGAGGATTTTAAGGCGATGTTGGAGGAAAATTCGCCGTGTTGGTGTTCCGATGGAATCTCGAGTTCGATCGGGGGGAGCGTGTTTTTATACCCGGGAAAGGCGTCTTTGAGCGAGCGCTCCAGCTGTTCCTGAAGTTTGGCCATAAATTCCGATAGCACAAAAAACATCTCCCTTTGTTTCTGGACTGCCCTCGTGCGCCCTTGTGACCCTATACTGTCAATTCTTATCGTCGCTCAACTGAATTTTTTTGGCCTCTTGCCATAAATACTCTAGGCCGTAGAATACCCGGACGTCTTTCTGAAAAATGTGAATAACGACGTCCCCTGAATCAAACACAATCCAATCGGCATCTTTCATCCCCTGCTTGTAGCGCACGGGCAGGCCCACGATGCAGAGTTGTTCATCAATATGATCCGCAATGGCCTGAACTTGGCGCCCGGTATTCCCGGAACAAATGACAAAGTAATCGCAAAAATTGACCAGTTTCCTCATATCCAGGATAGAAACATCCTGGGCCTTTTTATCCGATGCGAATTTTGCGACTAATTTTGCGAGTTTACGTGAAGTTAACGAAGCTTTTGTGATAACCAAGTAACCTGTCTTTACATGTGTTGTGCATGACCGAAAGGCTACAAGCCAAGGACGGCCCACCCATCAGAACTGTGTGGGCCGGGGATGGATGCTTGCCTTACTGGACAGCGGGCAACCGCCGTTCAAAAGGAAAGACTAATAAGTGTCTTCGCGCGAACCGGAAAACGGCGTGGCGGCACGGAAATTGCCGTTGCGCGTCAGACAAGCGCGGCATGCGTTACTTTTTCAATTTTGTCGCTTGATCCTTGCTTAAAACGCGCCAGCACTCATGGGACCCAACCTGCGCTTTGGTCACGGCAAAGAAACGTCCGCCCTTTTCACGGACTTGATAATCTGCGGAGTTGAATTTCTTTTTGCTCTTCACATCGTAGAACGATAATTCTTGCATGCCTTTCCTCCTTCAATGAGAGCGTTTCTTATGGCACGCGCGAAGCCGGTGACCATAAGCGGCCCCTTGAATTGAACCCCGCCTTTGGCGGTTTCCTGTTAATAATTAATTTTACCTCCCCGCTTTACAGCGGGGTCAATTCCGTTTCGGATTTACATGAACAGTGTTGCGCAAATCCGGACATCACATAAAATGATAGGTTAGAGTTTAACCGAATCTAAATAACTTGTCAATTCAAAAAAACGCTTTGTGCCTCCTTTTCCCACCCCGGGCGTCATACATTCATCATTTTGGACAACTGCTCTTGCTGCTGCTCCGTTAAGGGGCCGATCACGGCCAGATTATGCCGGTTCTGGTCAAGGATTTCCGCCGCGACACGCTTTACATCCGCCCGCTTAATTTTCGCCAGTTCCTGCAACATGCTTTTCATGGTTTTCGTTTCATCTTTGGCAATCACGCCTTCCCCCACCCACAGCATGTGCTCCATCGTGTCCTCCAGGCCCAGAATCAGCTGGCCGGATAAATATTCGCGCGCGCGCTCGAATTCATTCTGACCCACCTCGTTGCGTTTGACCTTGTCCAGTTCCTTTTGGATCAAGGTAACCGCTTCGGTGACCTTTGTATTATCCACCCCGGCGCGAATCAGGAATAATCCGGTATCATGCAAGGCTTTAAAACTGCTGGAAATCGAATACGCCAGCCCTCGCTTCTCGCGGATCTCCACAAAAAGCCGGCTGGACATGTTTCCCCCCAGGATAATGCTCAACAGACTTAAAACATACCTGTCTTTGTGCCGCTCATGATAACCCGGCATACCCAAGGCCACATGCATTTGCTCAATATCCTTCTTATAGAACCGCGCGCGCGGCTTGGACTGGGCTCCGTTAACCTTAATATAATCCTGCTTGGGCAATGGGTTCAATGCGCTGAACGCTTTCCTGGTCAATTGTACGATCTTGGGATGGGTTAAATGCCCGCATGCCGCGACAACGATATTCTCCGGCGCGTAATGCCGCCGGTGAAACCCTCGGAGGTCCGCGGAGGCAATGCCGGTCACGGACTCCACCGAACCGGCGAGGTTCTTGCCCAAAGGATGCCCCGGCCACACGAGTTCGTCCAGCAGCTCAAGAACAAAGTATTGGGGGAGATCATGATACATCTTGATCTCCTCAACGATGACTGTTTTTTCCTTGGCGACATCCGCCGCGGCAATTTTCGGGCAGAGAACCATATCCGCCAAAACATCGAACGTCTGGTTGACATGCTTGGACGGAATCTTGGCGTAAAAACACGTTTGCTCTTCGGTCGTAAAGGCGTTTAGTGATCCCCCGACACCCTCTATCCTGCGCTTAATTTCCTCCCCAGAGTATTTTCGGCTTCCCTTAAACACGACATGCTCCAGAAAGTGCGCGATGCCCTTGATGCGGTCATCTTCATACCGCCCGCCAACGCCGATCCAGAAGCCCAGGGCAATGCTGTCGCGGTCCCTGATATCGTGCGTGATGATCCTCACACCGTTGTTTAATACCGTTTTTTTGTACATGGTTTATTCCCTTACCTTCAGCGCCCTGGCAAGCGTCCGGACAAACCCTGAGACGTTCGTCACGCAATCCCGCTTTCCCGCATTCCTGTTGATTCGGTCAACAATCGCGCTGCCCACGATCACGCCGTCCGCAACTTTGGCGGCCGCCTTGACTTGAACCGGCGTGGACACGCCAAACCCCACACAGATCGGTTTTGTCGTGAATTCCCGAAACGACCGGATTTTGGCCGCATTGCTCCTGTCAAACCCCTTACGCGCGCCCGTGACACCGGTCAGGGCCACGTAATAAATAAACCCCGTTGACTGTTTCACAATACGCCGGACCCGCTGACGGGTGGATGTCGGCGCCAGAAAAAAGATGGTCGCCATGTCATTTCGCTTGGAGTGGCGGATGATGCCTTCCGCTTCTTCCGGCGGCAGGTCCGGAATGATAATGCCGTCGACCCCGCTGCGCTTGGCATCTTGGACAAACTTTTGCTCCCCGTAATGGTATACGGGATTATAGTAAGTCATTAAGGCTATCGGTATCTGTGATTGTTGTCGGATGCGTTTAACAGTGTTGAGGATTCTCGGTATATTGACCGCGTTCTGCAGCGCCCGCTGGGAGGATGCCTGAATGGTCGCTCCATCCGCCAGCGGATCCGAGAATGGCACGCCCAACTCCACAATATCCACGCCGTTACGCTCAAATGACAAAACCAGCTCCTCGGTTATACGTAACGCTGGGTCCCCGGCGGTCACAAAGGCAATGAAGGCCTTCTGTCGCTTCTTTCTTAATTCTTTGAATTTTTGATCAATCCGGTTCATCGGAGGGGGTCGGGTTTAATCCTGAAGTCCTTCACAGAAATTTCTTTATCATTCCCATATCTTTATCCCCGCGCCCGGACAGGCAAACGATCACCGTGCTTGTCCTCCTGACGCGCCGGGCGAGTTTTTGCAAATACGCGATGGCGTGCGCTGTTTCCAGCGCCGGGATGATGCCCTCGGACTCTGACAGCAACTTTAAACCAGCCATGGCCGCTTTGTCGGTCACGGAAACATATTCAACGCGCCCGGTCTTCTTGTAATACGCGTGCTCCGGCCCCACCCCGGGATAATCCAGCCCGGCCGCGATCGAATGGGCGACCTCAATCTGCCCGTCCTTCGTTTCCAGTACCCTGCTCTTGCTGCCATGCAAAACCCCAATATCCCCTTTTGCCAGCGGAGCGGCATGCTGATGTGTTTGCAACCCGCGCCCGGCCGCTTCCACGCCGATCATCTTGACATTCTTATCCCCGATAAACGCGTGAAACAAACCCATGGCATTACTGCCGCCGCCAACACATGCCAGAAGATAATCCGGCAGCCGGCGCTCCTTTGTCCGGAATTGCCGGCGGGCTTCCCGTCCGATGACTGCTTGGAAGTCGCGCACCATGACCGGATAGGGATGCGGCCCGGCCACCGATCCGATGATATAAAAGGTATGACGCACATTCGTGACCCAGTCGCGGATAGCCTCGTTCATCGCGTCCTTAAGCGTTTGCGAACCGCTTGTCACCGGCACGACTTGCGCTCCCAATAAACGCATGCGGTCGACATTCAAGGCCTGGCGCTGGATATCCTCCGCGCCCATGTACACCACGCATTCCAGGCCCATGAGGGCGGCCGCCGTCGCCGTGGCAACGCCGTGCTGGCCAGCCCCGGTTTCGGCGATAATCCTGGTCTTGCCCATTTTCCTGGCAACGAGCACCTGTCCCAGCGTATTGTTGATCTTGTGGGCGCCGGTATGTAGGAGATCCTCGCGTTTCAGATATACCTTCAGCGTTTTTAAATGCGCGCTCAGCCGTTCGGCCAAGTACAGGCTGGTCGGCCGGCCGGCATATTCCGTCAGGTAATACCGGAATTCCCGTTTGAATTTCGCGTCCGAACGCAGCGATGTGAAGACCTTTTCCAGGTCTTCGAGCATGGCCATCAGCGTTTCGGGGACAAACTTGCCCCCGAATTCTCCGAAATGTCCGTTTTTATCAGGTAGTGTCATGTGGAATTGAACTTCCATCGGCGCCAAGTTACCAGTCACCGGGTGACGTGGCAATTGGTGACATGGCAACCACACATCATTTTGCTGTTTGGTTATGAGTACCTATTCAAGCATAAATACAGGGACAAGTCAAAAGGTTGCTGGGGTTATACTTTTTCGACCGCGTCCTCAATCAGATACTGCACGGCTTCCAATTCGTCCTTATCAAACCAAATCATCCCGCAGGTATGGCATTTATCGATTTCAACACGGTAGACTTCCGTATAAAACATGCGCAGCATCTTCGCCTTGACGTGCCGGCAATGGGGGCAAGTGAACAGGAGTTTCGGATCGCGCGCGATAATCCGCGTCCCGTGCATTCTTTCTTCGTTTTTAATTCCCTCGGCGATGCGTTGAATCCGTTCGGAAAACCCCACCTCCTGGCGGATGACAATCCTCTGGATTTCCGTCTCTCCGACCAGCGTCCCCTGGCAGCAGCCGCATTGAAAAACTTCCACCCCCTCGTAGATCAGCGGCTGCAAGGCCACTTGGCACCGCGGGCAATTATAACCGGCGCCCCCGCCAACCCCAGTCTTATACAAGGCATGCTGGACATCGTTGTCCTCATAGACCATTTTGACCTTGTCGCCGCCTACCGGCTGAATCCATGTCTCGGGCGTTATCCAATCCAGGGCCGGCAGCTGCGCAAGAGTAAACGGCCCCTTCCATTCCCCGTCTTTTTGGACCAGCCATTCTTTCGAGGCGGCATTCACCTGTGGGGCGGAAATGCGCGGCCGCTTTGCCTTGCGCTCCACTTCCTTGATCAGCGACTCGGCATCCGCGTGCGCCATGTTCAGCAGAATGCCGATACGCTCCTCAACGGGCGGATGCGTTGAAAACATGTCCGCCCAGAGTCCTTTTTGCTCATCGAGCGCGGAATAAACGGGATTGACGGTAAAAATCGCTTCCAGTTCCTGCGCCGGCAGCCCGGCCCCGCGCCAGCGGTAACTGATCGCGTACAGCGCCTCGGCCAGGCTTAAGGGATCGCGCGTCAATCGCACGGCGATCGCGTCAGCCCGGTATTCGCGCTGGCGCGAAATGAATAACCGCACCATCTGGCTCAACAATTTCGTAATCATCAGCAAAACATATATTAGTATCACGAATACGGCCCCTTGGGCGCCGCCGCGAAATTCCGCCGATGAATACCTTCGGCGACCGAGCCCTCCACCCCTAAAAAGCGCCTCGAATCCCCTCAACATGCCGCTATAAAGCTCAAACAGGGACGATGTGACGGTCGTCGCCAAGCAATCCCCCGTGACAATATGGGCCGCCTCATGCCCCACGACCGCTTCCAGCTGCGCGCGTGTCAGCCGGGCCAGCATGCCTTCCGTGACCCCGATCACGGCCCTGCCCGAAAAGTCCGAAACGGCAAAGGCGTTTATGGCCATGGTCGGGATGACCACCGGATCCATCTTTGTCCCTCCGGTAACCACCGAGACTTCGTCAACAATATTCTGCAGCCGCTGGTGATAAGTATCTTTGGGGTTGAGAGACTCCGCTCTCAGCACGCCCAGGATTTTTGCAATCAAATTGGAGGTGGCGTAGCTCCAGTGGCCGTAGCCAATGACAAGCGCGATCCCCAAAACAATAACGGATTGCCCGAGATTTAGCGATTGGAAAACAAATGTCCTGTCGTTCGAATACACATAACTCTTTCCCAGCGCAACTATCAGCCAGGAGGCAGCAAAGTAAAACAGGATTAAAAAAGAAAAGACAAAACCGATGGTGACGGTTTTGTCTTTTTCTATTTTGGTGAAGGAATACGGCATGCGGCTTCCGTCGTCGGGGAGCGCCTAAAACTTGACCTGGGGCGTTTTCTTTTCGGACGCGTCCTCAAGCTCAAAAAATTCCCGCCGTTTGAACTGAAACGCATTGGCGACGATGTTGTCCGGAAAAGATTGCACGGCCGTGTTGAGCCGGTTGGCTTCGTCATTGTAATATTGCCGTGCGAAACTGATTTTGTTCTCGGTGGAAACCAATTCCTCTTGAATCTGGCGCATGTGCTGGTCGGCCTTGAGGTTGGGGTAATTCTCGCTGACGGCGAACAGGCTGCGCAGAGTGCTGCTTAAAAAATTCTCGGCGGCCTGCTTGTCCTTGAGGGTGCTGGCATCGACCGCCTGCTGGCGAGCCTTGATGACGCTTTCCAGCGTCCCACGTTCATGCGCCATGTACCCTTTTGCCGTTTCCACCAAGTTGGGGATCAGGTCGTGCCGGCGCTTGAGCTGGACATCGATTTGTGACCATCCGTTCTTGGTGTTTTCGCGCAACTGGACAAAATTGTTGTAGATGGCGACTGCCCACAGGATAAGGACAGCCAGCACAGCGGCTAAGATTAATAGTACGGTCATATTCATCTCCTTGTGTTTTATGTTGATCTGATTTTATAAACCAGAACTCATCAGCGCAAAATTAATCCCACAGGATCCCGGCCTAACGCACGTGATTCTTGAACACCATGGACATTTTGCCCCAGCCGATGGCCCCGTCGATTTTCAGCGGAATCTTGAGCGGGCTGTTGTCAAACCATACTCTGTACTTTTTCGGCTCGCTCGCTATATAAAACGCTATATACCGCTTGTCATTCACTTCGATTTTTCCTGTTTCCTTGAGCTTCAGCCGGACATCGCGGGTCGGCAAATGCAGGTCGTAGGTGTCATTGGGGCTGAACCGGCCCAAAAGTCGCTGGCGGTAGATGTATCCGTAAATATTGTCAAACCGGCCGCCGTTTTCAATGACCTCCTGCGTGGTCTTTCCGCCGGCCTTCTTAACGATCCTGACTTTCCCCTTTTGGGCGTCATAATACTCAATGATGTCTTCCTTTTTTCCGAAAATATCCAGGTTTCTCTTAATCAAAAGAGGGTGAAATGTTTCCGGGTCAAGGTATATCTGTTCTTTGTCAAAAAACTTAAAGCCGGTCGCGGTCACCGTGAGGGATAGCGCCTTGCGGTTATTGATCTCGACCAGGC
>Ga0155265_1129_pt5 | contig 13079 bp, 15 predicted proteins | sample RifCSPhighO2_02_FD_106233 | JGI IMG/M metagenome (GOLD analysis project Ga0155265, IMG submission 106233) | Omnitrophica WOR_2 bacterium RIFCSPHIGHO2_02_FULL_52_10 | reverse complement strand
TTGGGCGAACGGTCCGCCATTAAGGCCGCAAAGGCCTCCGGACTCATGGAAATGCTTGACTGCGCGCGCGCCACCCGCTTGGTTTCTGCTTTGTTACTGACATCGACCATCCCTTCTGATGGTTTGTGCTTTTTAGCCACTTTGCCCTCCGTTGGCATATAACCTTAATCATCCAGTCGATATGACCGGTCCTTCCTGCGGAATTCCTTTTTCTCGGATCTTCGGCGCTTTTTTTCCAGCATTTTTTCCTTTTCTGTCCGGCTGCATTTGCGGCTTTGCCTTTTTTGCTTTTCCAGCGCGTGAATGGCATTTTGCCGCAATGCGCGCTGCCGCTGCTCAATCTTTTCCAGAAGCAAGCATCGCGCCCTGTAACGGTTCAGCCCCTGACTGCGCGCCTGCTGGGCCTTGACCCGTATTCCCGTGGGACGATGATGGAGAACGACGCAGGTCGACACTTTATTGACATTTTGTCCTCCGGGCCCCGAAGACCGCGCAAAACGTTCCTCAATATCCCTTTCATGGATGCCGGCAAGGCGCATCCGCGCCTGAAGATCGTTAAGCGCCGTTGAAGAAATTCTGACGGGAACCATAGCATTGACCGATTAAGCGTCTTTCCTTTGATAGAGAATTGCCGTCCAACCACCGTCCTTGACAACCTTGAGGCAGCGTAAAGGATAGCGGGCGTAGTATGCCCGGAAATTCATGTAATTGTTAGCGGATATTCCCGACACGGCCAGGTATTTTCCCGGGCAAACAGAGCGCACGAGTTTATCCGCCAATTCCACCAACGTCTGCGTAATGATATTGGCACAGACAAAATCGTATTGCGTTTTGGGCCGTAGCTGACGGGCATCGGCAACCCGGATATGCACCTGCGGGCACCCATTCGCGATAACATTCTTGCGCGCAACCCTGGCCGCATCCGGGCATATCTCGATCGCGTCGATCTTCTCAGCCCCGCACTTTGCCGCAACAATCGGCAGGATTCCCGTGCCGGTTCCCACGTCCAAAAAACTCTTGAACCGCCCACGGCAGCTGTCCACAAACCGGGCCATGTGTTTCGTCGTAGGATGCAGCCCCGTGCCAAAAGCGGTGTCCGTATCAATATAAACCGCCACCTTACCCTGAAACATATATGATTTCTTAAGCCACATCGGCACAACGCCGAACGTCCTGCTCAAGGCAAACGGCTTGAAGTCATCCTTCCACTTAATTTTCCAATCCCGCCTGCCCAGCCGCTTATTCATGATCCGGACGTCTTTCAATTTCAGCATTCGGATCATTTTTAAGAACATCCTGGCCTTTGTGTTGTTCGCAAAATATACCGATATTTTCTGGAATGGCCGTTCCTGAGATTCCACGATCAGACGCTCATCAACGCCCTGCCGGATGAGAATTTTCTTCAATACGTCGACCCCGCCTATGCCAAAATTTTGCGGTATTAAACAGACCTCTGATATTTTCTGGGCCGCCCGAGCACCCATACCACTTCTATTGTTGATATTATTTTACCAAAAATCAAAAATTAATTGATTTTTAAATCTTAACAGAATACACTGATGATGAAAGGCGCGCATCATTACCATGCTGTACGACACCCTTTATTTTGTCAAAGACACCATCATCGCCCTGCTGGCTTGTGCGCTGATTTGGGCGATATATAAAATCCGCAGCCTTAAACAGACCCTTGCCCAGGAAAAACGCAAGCGCAGCATGCCGTTACTGGCCCTGGAAGTGAATACCGAAGCCGACCGGGGCGTTTTCCTGGTCAATGACAGCTATTGCTACGCCAGGAACATCCGGCTGAATGACCTGGATGTGACCGTGGACTACGGGTTCAAAAAGCATATCACCTTGAAATTTGCGCCTATTGATGTGCTGAAGCCCAGCGCCAAGGTCAGGCTCGACTACCGCATCTTTGACGACAAGTACGACATAACCTCTTCAACCGATTCGCTGAACATTCTCAATCACTTTTCGGACGCCCCCATTGAAATGCGCCTGCGCTACGAAAACATCGAAGGCGGTCCGTTTGCCGCCGTTATCGGCCCGGAACGGGGCCATTACATCACGAAGGAAGTCACTCCCCTCCAGCAGCAACAAAGCCGCTGAGGGAAAGTATCCCGAACGGCTTTTTGCGCAGCGGCTAACCTGTAAATCAGATTATTGGATCTGTGAGTTATCGTTGAACCCCCTTAAATATTCATACAGATCATTTTCGGTGGTTAACATGAGCGTTGTGTCTTCCGTAATTGTTTTACGATAGGTCTCCAATGCTTTAAGAAATGAGTAAAACTCGGGATCGTTTTTGTAGGCATCCGCGTATATTTTGATGGCTTCCGCGTCCGCCTTTCCCTTGATCTCCTGGGCCTTCCGGTACGCTTGCGAGCGGATTTCTTCCAGCTCCTTTGCCATTTGCCCTTCGATTTCCGCCTTTTTTCCCTGCCCTTCGGAACGGAACTGCTCGGCGGCGCGTTTGCGCTCGGAAATCATCCGCTCGTACACCTTTTGTTGAACCTCCGTCACGTAATTGATGCGCGTGATCTTCACATCCACCAATTCTATCCCGTAATCCCTCACGGCTTCGGCGGCCCGGTTCAATATGATCAGGCTGAGCTCCTTTCTCCCCTTTGTAATTGGCTCTAACGCCGTTGCGCCGAATTCCGCTGAAACTTGCCCGAGCGACTCCGTTTCGCCCTGTTCGATCAGGCGGTTGCTGTTACGGATCACCTCAATAAGCATGTGGCTCGAAATCACCTCCCGCGTTTTGGCGTCTATAATGTCGTCCAGCCGAGTTTGGGCGCTGGGTTCCGTGCGGATGCGCTGCATGTATTTCAGCGCATCGGCAATCCGCCAGCGTGCGGTCGTGTCAACCCAGATTAACCGCTTTTCCCTTGTCGGGATTTGATCCGCATCGCCGTCCCAGTCCAGAATCCGCTTGTCAAAATAATTTGCCGTTTGGACAAACGGAAGCTTGAAGTAAAGCCCGGCGGCGGTGATGGGCCTTTGGCCGACCAATTCTCCAAACTGTGTCAGAACAACCTGCTGAGTTTCATCTACGGTAAAAACAGCTCCGCCGATGCCGGCCATCACAACTAGGAAAAACACTACGAGCAAAGCCCCGGTCTTATTGTTCATCGCGCTCCCCCCTTTCGCTTAAATTGAGCAGCGGCAGGATTCCGTTTGCCTTTGGTTCTATAATATAAACTTTGCCTGCTTTCGGGATAACCTCCTCAGCCATCTCCAGATACAGTCTCCTTCGAGTTACCTCTTTATCATTTTTATAGGCTTCCCACATGTCCAGGAATTGGACCGCGTCCCCCCGCGCACGGTTGACGCGCGCCAGTGCGTACCCCTCGGCTTCGCGGATTGTTTTTTCCGCTTGCCCTCTGGCCTTTGGAATGACTTTATTGTACGCCTCCCAGGATTCATTGATGACTTTTTCTCTTTCCTGCTCGGCTTCATTCACCTCATTGAATGAAGCCTTAACCACGGCCGGGGGCAAAACTTCCTGCAACTCAATTTTATCGATTTGGATACCGCTTTCGTATTTATCCAATCCGTCCTGCAGGATTTCCATCACGGCCAAATTGATTTCGCTTTTTCTCAGGGTGATGACTTCATTGACCGAATAATCACCGATGATCTGGCGCATGGCGGCCTCGGCCAAATCCCGGACGGTTTCCCGCGGATTACGGACATTGAACAATAACTGGACAGGATCTTTGATCTTGAAATGGACAATCCAAGAAACATCCAAAACATTAAAGTCGCCCGTTAAGATTAATGACTCTTCGTCAAACGATTGCGGTGAATACTTTGTATTGACCCCCGGTTCGATTGTGCGGAAACCAAATTCCTCCTTGAAAACACGCTCGACTTTGACCTTATCGAGCTTGTCGACATTGAAAGGCAGTTTCCAATGCAACCCGGGATCTGTTGTTGCAAAATATTTCCCGAATCTGCGGATCACCCCAACCTCGCCTTGATCTACGGAATAGAAACTTGTCGCGGCGAAAAAAGAAATTGTTAAAAAAATTACAAATGGCGGGAGCCACTTCCCCAAACTTGTGATTCTCTGCCCTCCCTGCCTGAACAATTCCTCCGGCGTATCAGGAATTCTGAAATTCATAAGACATTCTCCTTTCTCTACATTTTGGCAGTCTTCAAATTTGATCGGTTTTTTCGATTTTTAATATATATTTTCCGCCCATCCCACCGAAGTCCGTGATTTTAAAATTACTGCCGTGGAGAATCCGGTGCACATCACTAACGTTTCCTTCCTTTAAAATGGCCCATGTCACGGGCCGGCTGTTGACAAATTGCAGAAATGCATGATCTTTATCAAAATAAGGAATCGGATGGGGACTCCAAAAGCCTTTGCCATTGATATCAATGACCGCCATGTCGCGGCCGGTGTAGTATCTGACGCCGCGCACATAGAATTTGCTGGATAAAATCGGCGTGCCGCTTCGATCCATTTTACTAAAAACATCTGATATGTCCTTGCAGGAAACCCACGGCTCGATGTTCGGCCGCACATAAAATAGCGTTGCCAAAACGGCCGCCGTGACGCCCACAAAACTTAAAATCATTTGGGTATAAAGCTGTTTATGAAGAAACAGTACTATCAGCACTGCCACGCACGTGATCAGGCCTAGCCCGAAATAAACCGGGGCAAGGTCGACCAAAATGTCGATGTAACGGTTTCCGGCGATAAAGCCTCCGACAGCCATAACCGCCAGAAAAACCACCGTGCCGTATCCGCAGAGCCGCATAATCCGGATATTGTGCGCTGCCTGCACCCGTTCTAAAAGGTCATTGATGGTGTACCCCAGCAGCATGGCGATGGCCGGAAACGCAGGAAACAAATAACTGGCCAGTTTTGAATGCGCCGGCTGAACATATATATAAACCGAGACAATCCAGGAAAGAAGAAAAAATATCTTATCGCGATTGGCCAATTTCAATTTAAATTGCCTGTATACCAATCCGAAAGCCGGTATCCAGAACAAAAACCAAGGCGTGATTCCGGTGATCATCAACGCAAGATAAAAGTACCAATTATCCAGCCGGGCATGCTCGGCAGCCAGCACACGACGCCAGTGCACATTATAAAAATACTCTTCGATGAAAAACTGACCATACCGATGATACATCAATATATGCCACGGCACAGCAATGATAAGAAAAAGCCCAACCCCCCATAACGTGCTGCGGCATTTTAGAAACGCGATTTCCCGCTTATAGACCAAAAAAAGCAGTATCGTGGTGACCGGGAAAAGGACCCCCAGAACCCCCTTCGTCAGCACCGCTATGCCGGCGAACGCAAAAAACAGCGTTATTCCGAGATGTTTATGTTTACGGTTGTAATAGGCTAAGCAAAAAAAACCAATCGCCATGCAGACAAAAACCGAAAATATCATATCTGTAAGCACAGCGCGGGAAAGGGCAAGGTAGATAAAACTGCTTGATAGCACGACCGATGTGATAAACGACACCCGTTTCCTATTAAACAGCAGCCAGCTGATCCAGTATATTACACCAACGCCAATCATCCCGAACAGTGCCGGGAAAAACCTCCCGGCAAATGCCGTCACGCCAAACCACTTGATGGCTATCATAAACAGCGCAAAACTCAAAAACGGCTTCTCAAATTGAACATCGTCGAAAATCATCGGCGTCAGCCAGCTGTTGTGGTCAAGCATTTCCTTGGCGCTCTGCACATAAAAAACCTCATCCGGATGGGTCAAGCTGACAATGCCGTTGCCGAACATCAGCAAAAAATAGGACATGCTGAGCAACAGGACAACGTTCATTCCGTGACCTGCGCGCTCAAACCAGTTCGTTTCCATGGATCAACTCCTCGATATTTACAAATTCAAAACCCCTGTCCCTCAGTGTCCGTGCGAGCAAGGAAATGGTTTTCACCGTCTGCGACCGGTTGCCTCCTTCGGTCGAAATGACGTTCCCGCTGTCATGAAAAAGCAAAATATCCCCGGACTTGATATTTCCTGAAATATACCGAACAATCGCTTTGTGGTTAAAGGACACCCAATCCTTCGAATTTAAAGACCACAGGATCGTTTGATACCCCATGGCCCGGATTTTTTCCTTGATGGACCGGCTTAACCATGCCTTGGGCGGCCTGAAATATTTGGTTATCTGGCCCGTATATTTTTCTATTACGTGCTCGGTGTATTTTATTTCCTCCTCGATTTCCGCTGGCGTGTAATAGAGAATCACGCTGTGCGCGTAACCGTGGTTACCGATGGTATGCCCTTCTTCAGCGACCCGGCGCGCGATGTCCGGATATTTTTGCACGTGATGCCCAATCATGAAGAAAAGGGCCTCAATCCCCTCCTTTTTCAGTTCATCAAGGATCTTCGGTGTCCATTCCGGGGAAGGGCCGTCGTCAAACGTCAATACGACTTGCTTTTTATCCGTTTTGACCCGGTAAATTGTCCCTCGGCGGGTCAGTATGGCCTGATCAAAGAAAATACAAAAGCAAACCGCAGCCAGGATACTCCCGGCAACACACAACAAGACAATCAAGAGCATACGTTGGCGGTCTCCGTGACTTTTGCCCCGTTTGTGCAAAAAGGTCTAAAGGCCTGAAAATGGGTGACCAGTTCAACCATCTTATCCGAATTGTACGTGGCGACCGCTGGGTGAAAAACCGGAATAATCTTTTTGGGGCCAAACGGCGTTGTGACATCTATAACCCGGCCGGCAACGGCGCTGATTTTGGCAGGGGGCAGATGGAATTTTTCAAATATATACGTTGTGGCAAAATTTCCCAACGTGCCGATAATTTTAGGATTCACGTACTTGATTTGGAGATCGAGGCTACCAACACAGGCCCGGATTTCGCCGGGAAGTGGGTTGCGGTTTTCCGGCGGCCGGCATTTTAAAATATTGCATAAGTAAATCTGCTCACGGGTCAGTCCCACGGAACACAGCAGCCGGTTGAACACCTCCCCGGCCCTTCCGACAAACGGCTTCCCCTGTAAATCCTCATTGTGTCCCGGCGCTTCACCAATAAACATGATGTCCGCGTTAATGTCGCCTTCCCCCGGAACGGCATTTGTCCTTGTCTTATGCAAAGGACATCGCGCGCATTCAGCAATCTGCTTTCTCAATTTATCGAAGACTTTTTGCTTTTGTGAGCGGTCCATGGCCTACGGTGCGGAACAGACGTGAAAATTAGTCGTGGGTCTATTTTTTCCCCTGGCTTGCCACCGCCTCAGCGGCTTTTTTGACTGTTTCAGGGTCACCCAGGTAATAATGTTTAATTGGTTTTAGGCTACCGTCCAACTCATAAACCAGCGGCACGCCTGTCGGAATATTCAGATTGATAATTTTTTTCTCAGAAATATTGTCCAAGTGTTTGACCAAGGCCCGCAGACTATTGCCATGTGCCGCAATTAGGACTCTTTTCCCTTTTTTAATTTCGGGGGCTATGGTTTCCTTCCAGTACGGCAGGAATCGTTTGACGGTGCTTTCCAGGCTTTCGGTCAAGGGCAGCTGTGATTCATCGAGGTCTTTGTAGCGTGGGTCATTCCCTGGGTAACGGGGGTCATCCTTCGACAGCTCCGGCGGGCAAATATTGTAACTTCTGCGCCAAATAAGAACTTGTTTTTCTCCGTATTTTTCGGCTGTTTCCGGTTTATTCAAACCCTGCAAGCCGCCATAATGCCGCTCATTCAGCTCCCAGGACAGGTAAACAGGAATCCACATCAAATCCATTTTATCCAGCACAATCCACAATGTGCGAATCGCTCGTTTGAGAACAGACGTAAACGCCACATCGAAACTGTACCCTTCAGCCTTTAAGATTGCCCCGGCCGCCTCGGCCTCCTTCCTGCCTTTCGCCGATAAGTCCACATCGGTCCACCCCGTGAATCTATTCTCCTTGTTCCACACGCTTTCGCCATGGCGCAATAAAACCAGTTTCATGTTTGCCATTTCGTTTGCCTGCTCCTCTTTAAATTCATCGCTCAAATTTACTCCATTGTACACAATATTAATATAATGTGAAATAATTTTTAAGCGGAATGCATGCAAAGGAAAAAACGGGCTTCTGGATTGTGGACAACGTTCGGAGGGCTGATGATGGTAACTGCGTGTTTTAGGAGATTAGGAAGAGGCTGATTTCTTCGGGGAAGCTGATTTCGTATCCGCTGCGGCGGCGTCTTTCCTGTTGGGCATATGGTAATCCATCCAAGCCTTGGAAAATCGTTCCAGCCAATCCATCGAGGCCTTCTCAAAGCCGATGTCATGGCCGGCCTTCTCGCTTTCAATCCACCGATGCCGGTTGATCTCTTCAATGACCTTGCGGTTTTTAAGTAGTTTTGTATTAGGGCTTGTGGTCATATGGTCGTTTTTCTAATTTTAAGTGTAACATTAAAAGTGACGAATTGTCAAATAAAACTCTTTTCCGGATTTCAAAAACCCGGAATACTCCGGTAAATCACGAGACTTCCGCAACTCTCTATTGTTCAGCAGCTTCTCCATCATCAGCCACGCCGGCCTCACCGCTAACTTCCTTCACCGCTTGAGAAATTTCCCGCTGAAGCTGTTCAACCGTATTTTTCAGAGAGTCAATCTCAGCTTTGAGGGCGGCATAATTCTCATCCATGGTTTTAAAGCGCCCCTCCATGAATTGCTCGAACTCATAGATTCGCCTGGCCGCATACTCTTCCGTAGTCTCAACAGTCACCTGAGAACCGAAAACTTCCTTTTTAGCCCCTTTGGGGATTAAATAGATCTTACGGTCCCCTGTGATGACATCTTCCATCCAAGGCGGGGTTTCCTTGTCCTTGGCCGTTGCCTCACCGGCACTAAGGAGCAGGTTCAGGGCGGCAAGGAACAACAGGAAAATCACGCGCGGCATCAAACCTCCTTACAAAAAGGGCAGGTATTGGTAAATCTTATTGGTTGCCTCTGCTAACTTGGAATGCTCCACGGCCGCGCGCAATTTAAGAAGCTTCAAGACAACCAGAAAATCCTTGACCTCGGTCATCCGCCCTTCCGGCCCGGTCACGATGTCCAGAAATTGCTTCAATGAGTCCACGACATAAGCGCCAACCGATTCCGACGCGATTAAATCCTCTAGATATGCGATAATTCTCTTAAACTCACCGACTTGTAACCAAACACCCTCACAGCGTGCGCACTTATCAATGACGACCCCTGAATTTTTATATGTAAGGCGGATCATTCTTTGGGAACATTTCGGGCATTGGGTCCCATGTTCGGTAACCGCACGAAAATGGCCGGCCTTTTGGGCAAACGGGTCAAAATCCAGCCAGCGCAGGTCCTCATCCGTGTTATCTTTGGCCTTGCGCAGCTCGCCGCGGTCGAACCATCGGCCGTGACATTGGGGACATTCATCCACCATGATGCCACGGAAATCAATCCGTGCAAGAGCGCAGTTACACTGAAAACATTGCATTATCCTTCTCCTGTCTTATGAATCTGGAATGTCTTTCAATAAAACATTGGATGGGGATTGGGCAACAATCTCCCTGAACTGAATCAAATGGTTGCTCAGCGCCTTCAGCGCTTTTGTTTGTGCGACCGGAATAATGTCCATGCCCCGCTGGTCTAACGTCTCAAGGACTTTCAGGATTGTTAAATCGTCAATGTCCCGGGCCGGCTGATAGGTGATGACTTTTGCCTCCCCGGATTTGACTTCCGAAAGAACCCCCGCATCGGTGAGCTCAAAAATAACCTGATTGACCAGCCGAATCGGGATCTCCAGGGCGTTGGACAATTCGTCCGCGGTCAACGGCTTCTCCCCCCGATGAAATCGCTTCACGCAGACCTGAGCGATGTTCAAGGCCATCAGTTTCTTGAACGCATGGCTCGCCTTCAGGCTGTCGGATTCAAACTCGTACGTATCCACGTTCTGCTCGGCAAACGATATCTCGGCCCCGAACAGCACCACCAGCCAGCTGATCTGGAGCCACACCAAAAACAGCGGCAAGGCCGCAAAACTTCCGTAGATTGCCCCGTAGTTCGAAACACCGATCTGAAACGTGATGTAGGCCCATTGGACAGCTTGATAAATCGTGCCGGCAATGATCCCGGCGAATAACCCCGACTTAAAATTCACTTTGGTATTCGGCATAAAAATGTAGATAAACGTGAACATGACCCAAATAACGGCATAAGGAAGCACCCGAAGGACATTGATAATCAAAGTACCGACAGGACCCAGGAAAGAAAGCTTTTCAACAACCAGCGTCACCTGGCTTGCAATCACTACTGTAACACTGCTGGCCATGATAAACAAAAACGGGCAAACAAGCATGATCGACAGATAGTCGCTGAACTTCCTTCCCAAACTGCGCGCTTTGACAATGCCCCATATCCCATTGAACGAATTTTCAATATTCCCCAAAACCTTAATAACCGTCCAGAAAAGAATAACGATACCAATCCCGGCGATAATCCCCCCTTGGGTATTTTTCAGCAGTGAATTTGAAAATGCGATAATTTGCGCAATGACCTCTTCCTGGCCGGGCATTTTTTCAATAAGCTGTTTCTCAAGCATGGTTTCAAACCCGAACCCCTTGGCAATACCGAACGCCATCGCAACCACCGGCACAATGGATAATAATGTAAAAAAGGTCAGGGCCGAAGCGCGCAGCTGGCATTTGTCCTCATCAAATCCCCGGATCGCCAATAAGACGATTCTTAATTGCCGCAACCAAAATGATTTCGTGCCGGGCAAAGTACGGGCACGGATACGCCAAATGTCCGTTTGAAGAAATTGGATGAAACCGGAAACATTGAATTTGGAATATTTTGCCACTTTTGCCTCGCGGACACGTCCAAAAAATCGTTTACCACAAACAGTGATATTCTACCATTGCCGCTGTAACGGTGACCACAAAAAAGGCAGAAACCCGGTATCCGGTTTCTGCCTTTGTAAGATTTTTAATTCCTTTGTACGATGGTTATCAGGCAATCGTTATATCTCGGGAAAGATAAACATCCTGGATTGCGTTCAAAAGCTTGATCCCATCCCGCATCGGCTTTTGGAATGCCTTGCGCCCGGAAATCAGCCCCATCCCTCCGGCCCGCTTGTTGATCACGGCGGTCGTAACGGCTTCCTGGAGATCGTTTTCGCCCGAAGCTCCGCCGGAATTGATTAACCCGATCTTGCCCATATAGCAATTGGCGACCTGGTAACGGCACAAATCGATGGGATTGTCCGTGGTTAACCGTTCATAAACGAGCGGGTGGGTCTTGCCGAATTTAAGGGCCGTGTAGCCGCCGTTATTCTCCGGCAGCTTTTGCTTGATGATGTCCGCGCCGATGGTCACGCCCAGGTGATTGGCCTGTCCGGTTAAGTCGGCAGCGACATGATAATCCGTGTCGCCTTTCTTGAACGCGGCGTTACGCAAGTAGCACCAAAGGATTGTGTACAGCCCCAATTTGTGAGCGCGCTCAAAAGCCGCGGAAACTTCCTCAATCTGGCGGGCGGATTCCTCCGAGCCGAAATAAATCGTCGCCCCAACGCCCACGGCCCCCATGTCCGCCGCCTGTTCAACCGACGCAAAAAGCCGCTGATCATGTTTATTAGGGTAGGTTAAGAATTCATTGTGATTGAATTTCATGACAAACGGGATCTTATGCGCATACTTGCGGGACACTAAGGCGAGGACGCCTAACGTCGACGCAACGGCATTGCAGCCGCCCTCGATGGCAAGCTCAACGATCGCGGCGGGGTCAAAATAAATCGGGTTTGGCGCAAAAGACGCGCCGGCCGAATGCTCAATGCCCTGATCCACGGGGAGAATGGAAAGGTAGCCGGTCCCGGCCAGGCGGCCGTGAGTGAACATCGACTGCAGGTTTCGTAAAACCGCATTGGACCGGTCCGAATGGCTGAACACCCGGTCAATGAAATCGGGCCCGGGCAAGGTCAGGGAATCCTTGGGAATAGCGGTGCATTTGTATTTCAGCAAGTTTTTGGTCGTATCCGCCATGCGGTCAATGACATCACTCATTTGGATAAACTCCTTTTGTATTGTACTGCTGCCTCAAGACAAATTATTATATGTCTTCAAATGATAAAGTCCAGCATAAATTTTCGGTTCTATGAGCCGTCCCTTTCGTTTCATGGAAGCCAACCAGGCATCGGCTTCTTTTAAGGGCACTTTATGGACGGAAATCGATTCAAATTCGTCCCCGCCCCCCTCCGCGACCTTTTCAACGTCCCTGGCCAGGTACATGGTGACCAAATCGGAGCTGCAACCGCTCGACACGGGCCCTTCAAGAATTTTCTCCAAACGCCCCGCCCGGTATCCCGTTTCCTCCAGAAGCTCCCGCTTGGCGGCCTCCACAATAGTTTCTCTCTTGCTGTGGCCGCCGTCATTGGCAAACCCCGCGGGAAACTCAATGGCTACCTTGCCCACAGGCGGCCGGAACTGCTCTACGAATAACACTTCCTTGTTCTTTGTCACCGCAACAATAATCACAATCGCCGTGCAATTTTTGCACTTAATGAATTCCCACTCGCCATGGGTGACAAACTGCAGGAAGTTCCCCTCATGAACAACTCTACGCTTACTTTTCGTGCGCACCCGAGCACGCATGGGTGTCCTCCTATTTATATCCGAGTTCCACGCCGGAAACGCTCAGTTCACATTCGAGATAGCCGAGATCGTTTTTTTCAGCGGAAATCAGGTCCACCGTCATGGCATTCCACATGCCTTTTTCAATCTTTCCCTGGAATGTAAACTCAGCACCGTTGAGATGACTGTGCCAGTCGGTGTAGGGCATCACAGGACTGCCGCCCCAGCCCGGCCCCCAGAAAAATTTTAATTGAAAGTTCTGAAAATCGGCGTAATTCGGATTGCCGATATTTAAGCGCAACCGAAAGCCATTGTCGATGGCTTCCACCTGCTCGATGGCAATCAAAAAGATCCCGCTGTTGCTTTCAATGGCTTGGTAGGAGCGCGCATACGGATTCAAGACAACCACCTTTTTGTCCCGCGCGTTCATGCGCTCTTCAATGTTGATTTGAAGCTTCCTTGAATAATCCTCCAGGCTGGCTTCCAGACCCT
>Ga0155265_1020_pt1 | contig 13179 bp, 11 predicted proteins | sample RifCSPhighO2_02_FD_106233 | JGI IMG/M metagenome (GOLD analysis project Ga0155265, IMG submission 106233) | Omnitrophica WOR_2 bacterium RIFCSPHIGHO2_02_FULL_52_10 | reverse complement strand
GGAAATAGCGCCTGGAGCGCTCCCGCCCCGCCAGATACACGACGGCGGCCTCAATGCCGGCCAGCACGACAATAATCCCCCAGGTATTATGGATCATAGAGTTGGTCCGGGCTGATGCCGATGCCGGCCTTGACTTTTTTTAAATCATAGCGTCCGTTCCCGGAAAGATACGGGTTGCGCTTAACGGCCCCCTTGATAAAAAACGGCGTATCAAGATCAATAAAATCAAAACCGCCCAGGCCGGCGGCCAGATGGGCCGACGCGGTCATGGCCAAAGACGTTTCCATCATGCCGCCGATCATCAGTTTGATATTATTCTTTCGCGCGAGCCGGGCTATCCGTTGCGCCTGCAACAGGCCGCATTTCATGATCTTGATGTTGATGGCCGGGGCCAATTGAAACTTGACGGCCTTTTGGGTGTCCTCGAACGTGCATACACTTTCATCGGCGCAGACAGGAACGGACGTTGACCTGGATATTTTCCTGAGCCCTTCCCAGTCATCCTTGCGCACGGGCTGCTCCAGCAGGTCGATACGCACCCGGTTTTTTTCCAGCGCTTGCAGTAATTTCATGGTTTCACCGCTCGTGTATCCCTGATTGGCGTCCACGATGAGACGGCAGCGGGGTACGAGTTTCTTGATGGCCAGCAGGCGCCGGATGTCCAGGTCGAGGTCATGCCCGATCTTGACTTTAAACGCGCGGAACCCCTGCGCATAAAATTTCTTGGCCGAATGTTGTGTTTGCCTGAGATCGGAGAGGACGAGTGTAATGTCGCTGCGCAAAACTTTCGCCGATGTTCCGAAATAACGCCACAACGGGATGTTCCTGCTACGGGTAAACGCGTCCAGCAGGGCCGTCTCCGCCGCGGCCGTCGCTGCCGGATTATTTGGGAATGCCCGTTGGCACTTTCCGGCAATTTCCTCAAAGCCTCCGATTTCTTTGCCTTCACAGAAACTCCGGGCCTTTTCCAGATTTTTAAGAGTGCCGTCAAAAGTCTCGCCCGTGATGTGCGTGGCCACGGCGGCCTCGCCATGTCCTTGCAGACCGTTATCCAGCGTGACGCTGAACAGGATGTTCTCCAGCCGCTCGTGCGTCCCCAGGCTCGTGCGGAAGGGCTGCAGCAGCCGCGCGCGAAACGGTTTGATGTCAATGGACGTGATGATCGGCATGTCAGGGATTCGTCAGGGAAAGAATGGCGTTCATGCGCTCTATCAGTGAACCTTTTTTGGAACCCTCGCCGAGATAAAGGTCGCTTACGGCGACACGGTTAATCACGCGCACCCGGTCGCCCTCTGGCGCGGGTTCGCGGTAACCCCACACCGCGTGAATCGCGTACGGACGGCCGTTGACGGTCCCCACATACAACATGATGTGACCTTTCATCGGCAGAATAACGCTTCCGGGCGCGGCTTCTTTCAACGCCGCGGCCTTTTTTTCCACGGACTCCCCCTCACAAGAAAACTCCTCACTGCGTTCGTCGTATCTTCTTTGCTGCATAGGAAAGGAGTTTTCTAGCAGCATCCGCTTTTTATACTTTCCTATGCTGTCAAAAGCGGCGAGGCGCTGCCCCACCCGGGCCTGGTCAATGGAATTCCGCGGCAGTTTTATGCCGACGGTGGTAAATACCGCCCGCAAAAAGCTCGAGCAATCCTGCTCGCCATACATCCCGCCCCAGCCGTAAGGCGCGTTCAACAATTTAAAAGCTTGTTCCAACACGTTTCGCGGCGTGTACGGAAGATATCCCGCTGATGCTTGTTCCTTTTTCAAATAGACCGTTTTGATTTTCATGTCTCCGCTATCCCCGCGCACGGGCAGGAGAGCCGCCAGCACATCCGCTCTGCCGCTTTCGGCCGCGGGAAGGCTGACGCCCATGTGCAAGTGATCGTGAAACCGGGTGAGCGCTTCATCCAAATACACATCCGCCTTCGCGGACGCGGCCACCGTCCTTAAAGGCGCGCTCAGATACGTGTCGAAATCATCACGGCCGCACAAGGCGACATTGCGCGCCTCGACCCACCCTTCGCTCAACTCGTTCACGGCATACAGCCATTGCCCGTCATCCGAGCGGTGCAGGACCACGACCGGGGCGGCGGCATCCAGCGCGCTGTTCTGCAGCTCGTCAAAATCGATGTCATCGGCTACCGCGTACAACCCCTCGTCCGTCGGAAAGAACCGCTGGTCGGCATACCGGACGATAAACCCGCGCTCAGCCGCCACGCTTTCCCCGATTTCTTCCAGCGCCATGCGCTGTTTCATCCGCTCAAAAAATTCCTGCGCCACGGCACGGCCGTCCGCGGCATAATAGTTTTGATTTTTGATATGCTCGATGCGCGCCAGGAGCGCGCTCTTCAGAGCCGGCCCGTCATAGCTCTCCGGAAACTGCCGCAGGTCCTTGGTCGACCGTAACGTCTCCTGGATGTGGCGGTTAAAGGTCTGGATGGCCGCGGCATCCATGATAACGGCATCAGGATCGGCGATACGGCCGATCCAATAGCCGGCCGTTGTCATTTCCCTTAATACGTTGGGGATTTGCGTGGGGGCGACGAAATAAAGCTGTTCACCGGCCGAGGCCGGTGAAAACATCAGGGGTATTAATAACGCGGCAATGATGGGGGCGGGTTTAATCCTGGTCATCACTTAAAATGATAACGGGATTCCGGGGCAAATCAAGCCATTTCAAAAACTTCTGCATGTTTTTGGGCGAGACAGCGACACAGCCGGCAGTCGGGATGCCCTTACCGCGCCAGACATGCAAAAAGATGGCCGAGCCGCGGCCCGGGACCACGGGCGCGGTGTTATATTCAATGACGACCGCGTATTGGTACAGCCGGTCATCCCGCCTTAAAATTTCATGGGACACGGCCGGCGGCGCGCCCGTGACCCATTGGTTATATTGCGCCGAGGCCGGATCATCGACCCAGAAATCATTTGCCGTTGCCTGGCGGTAATCCAGCCGTGTGTCCACGCGCGGCGCGTAACCGAAGGCGCGCTTGATCTGATAAATTCCCGCCGGCGTGCGGCCGTCGCCTTCCCTCTTTTCGCCGGACGCGGCCAGCCCGTTGCGCCCAAGCACCGCTGACATAGGGGAAAACTTTTCCATCCACTCCCCGTCTTCCCTTTCCCAGGCCGAGATACTTGCCCGGCCCGGCCGGATGTCATCCGCAATGACAAGCAGGGCCTGAGCGTGCTGCGCGGGCAAAGTTCCAAGGATTTCCAGCGGACGATGGGATTGCGGCTGGCCGGAAGTCAGCAGGGAGCATCCGCTTAAACTCAGCGCCACCAGAAATAAAATTGAGTTACGAAGCGCGCTCATGCGTGGTCATCCACCGCGGCCCGCCCAGAATGCGCGCGACCATCATGCTGCAGACGTTGTCGCCGACGGCATTGACCATCGTGGCCGGCGGATCGACCAAAACGCCGATCATGGAAATGATGGGGAGCGCTTCGGGGGGAAAACCGTACAGGGTAACAATGAGGATTTCGCCTAAAAACCCGCCGGAAGGGATGCCGCTCATCACCGTGCCGCTGAGCAGCGCGATAGCCAGCGCGGCCAGGAGCGTGCCGGGCCCGGCAAAATCCATCTGGAATATGCCGAACAAAAGCGCGGTCTTAAGGACGGCCGACATGCACGAGCCGTCCATGTGGATCGTGGCCCCGATGGGAATCACAACTTCGCGGATGTCCTCGGGGACACCGCTTTTTTCGGCCGCCTCCAGGTTCAGCGGGATGACGGCGACACTGCTGCCCGTGGCGAGCGCCGTCAGCGATGTCGGAATGATGTTGGTCCAGAAACGCCGCAGGCCTTCCCTGCCCGCGGCCAGGCAGGCATAGACACTGAAGGCGATGACAAAATACCCGAGGGCTAGCGGATAATAGAGCGCCATGGCGCGGAAGTAGGAGCCGAACAGCTGCGGGCCGAAGACGCCGGTGAGATAAGCAAAATACGCGCCCAACCCAACGGGGGCGTACCACAGGATATACCCGACCACCTTGTTGAAGACTTCATTGGCGGCCGACAAAAAGCGGGCGAACTCCCTGCCCCGCTCGCCGGCGTGCGCGGCGCCGAGGCCGATCAGGACCGAAAAGATAATCAGGGCCAGCATGTTTTTCTTGGACAGAAGCTCGCTGAAATCGGAAACCGTGAACGCCTTGACCAATACATCACCGATGTTGACATTTCCCATCGATTCCGGCGCCTGCAGCGCGATGTGCATCCCCTGCGCCGGCGGGAAGGCCTTGACCGCCGCGATCATGAGCAGGGACGCGGCCGCTCCCGTGGCGATAAAAGTCCCCAGCATGGCGAGCAGGATATTCCCCAGCCGCCGGCCGCCGGTCATGGACGCGACCGCCGAGGAAATGGAAAAGAAAACCAGAGGGACCACAACGGTGAAGAGCAGATTAAGGAAAATATCGCCGAACGGCTTGAACAGGGCCGCCCTGTCCTTGAAGACCAGCCCCAGGGCCGCCCCGGTCAAGAGGGACAAAAGCAGAATTATGGAAAACCGGTAGCTGCTCAAAATATTTTTTTCAATTCAGGTCCCGCTTGGGATCATAATTTGGAAAACTTAGGATATGTAAGGTCCAAATCCCAAGATACAAGGTACAAACAAGCAACAAACCTCAATACTCAAATCCCAAATCCGCTGATTTTAGGATTTGAAATTTGAAGTTTGGATATTGGTCATTGTTTGGAGCTTGTTTCTTGTATCTTGAAATTTTATTATCTCAGATAAGCTTCCTAATCGGCTTTATCGCTTAAGGACCGTCCCCTTCTGCCGACCCGGGCAGCGGGTGCTTGATTTTTTCCCAGGACTCCTTGAAATCAAATTCCTTGACGTTCGGGGCGGTATCGTTGTGGCATTTCCGGCAGGTCTGCTCATCCGGAATGATGAGGCCGGCTTGGACAGCCATTGGCCGGTCCTTCATTACTTTCAGGGTCATATAGCCCTTCCCCGGCCCGTGGCAAGTCTCACACGAAATGCCCTCCTCGACCGGAATGTCCTCGGTCACTTTTTGCTCGCCGAAATAATAGGCCGTGGAGTGGCAGCGCAGGCATTTGCCGCTCGCCTGCGGATCGGCAATGCCCAAACGCTCAGCCAGCGCCTTGGCCGCCGGCGTTCCCAGCGTTTCAAACGCGCGACTGTGGGCCGACTCCATCCATATACGGTACTGGGCCCCTTGTTTTTCACCTTTATGGCAGATGGCGCATTTGGCCACGCCGGCAAACGCATGCGCCGGCACCTCGCCGGGCCAGACTTTATCGAAACCAATCCGCTCCTTCATTTGCTCCAGGGTTTCCCCGGCCGGTGGACGCGCTTCACCGGTGGCTTGCGCTGTTGAGTAAACTTGCGCGGCGTTACTCTCGGCGGCTTGGGCAACCGCCGCGGGCTCAACGGTGACCGAGGCAGGTGCGGCCGGGACCGGAACCGTACCGGCCTGCCCAGCGGACGGCTGCGCGGGCGCCGCATTTTGTTCCGGGTGTGCATCGTGCGCCCCTAACACGCAGATGGTGAGGGAAAAAATGAACACGCGAAGGTAACGCACGGTTTTATACCTTGACATTATCATCCGCTCCTTTTTGAAACTACCTTACATTAAATAATAGGGGGCAAGTCCAAAGTCCATGGACCCCTATTAATTATTTGGTCAATTGATAAATACCGTACGCGGCGCCAAGGCTGAGGGCCGTGTTCAGCATGGAACATCCGCTGACGCAAACAATAAACACGAGAAAGCAGAGAGTTTTGATGTGATTGATCATGCACTTAATATATCATCAAACCGGATTGAAATACGCTTTAAATGCTTATTATTAATAGAGAGTCCCGGGAACTTGGTGTTACCTATGGCAACACCGTGCTATTTTTTCTATATAAAATCTGAATGAAAATAGTACGTAGTCAGCTTCCTCTTAATAAAGGAAAGCTGGCACGGGCTGTTGCGGGGATCAATTACCACCGGACTTTGAGGGCGAGGCCTTTCAACCCTTCGGTGAAAAAAGGATTGATGTTTACGACGTCTTTGGGCGAGGAATATAAAGAGGCGTGTTTCGAGGGGGATGGGGCATTTTTGTCATTCAGGATGGATTTCAGGCCGGGCGCGGCCGCCTCCTCTGTCTCAAGGGCGGTTTGCTGTTCGGGCTGAACGGCTCCCTCTTCCTCCTTGGAGCCGAGGTTAAGCCCGGGGTCAACAGTCACGAGGGCTATCTGCACATCCTCGGCTTGCTCAGCCGCGTCATCAGCCCAGCCCATGCCCGGCGTAAAGAGCGCTATGGCGACAAAGATATTCAGCAGCATTTTCATGGCAGTTTCCCCGTTGATGCCAACTGAATCTCCAAGGGTATGTCAAAAAGGATTCTCTTGCCCAAACTGTGGTAACCCTTCGCTCGCTTACTTTCACCTGCCTGCCGGTAGGAAAGTTCGCTCGCTCAGGGTGGTTCGACGCTCCAATCCAGTGGTGAGCAAGCGACGGCCTTCGACGCGTTCCCTTGCTCAAGCCGAGTCCTGTCGAAGGACGAAGCGCGTCGAACCATAAAAAAACCCACTTCGGCAGTCGCAAAAGTGGGTGAACATCGGTTCAATATTGGCAACCCAGCCGCCTTTTAGCTTCCGCTATGAAGGCCTGTGGCTTTGCGGCCTGCCCTTTCGAGCAGTGTGCCTTGTTCAATACCGTATTGTCTGAATAGCTAGTATAAGTATAAAATATTTTCTTGAAAAAGCAATGGCCGGGGGCCGGATCACTGTTTTACGGCAGAAATGTTTTTTAAAGACATTTCCCTCCGTTGGGTTGGCGGGAAAATTGAGGCAGGGGGAATGGATGCAGAAAAATGTCTGTGTGGGTCCGGTTACATATCTATCCGCCAGCAGCGGTGGATGAGCTTGTTACGGTAATCCTCGGGCACGGTCTGCGCGGTGAGCTCCACAATCCGTTTGGCCTTGAGCCTTCCCAATTTCGGGTCGAAGCGCTGGTGATTGGTCGAGAAAATCACGCTCGCCCCCGGGGCCATCACCGTCAGCACATTCGTCAGGAGCTGGGCGTGGTGGCTGTTCACGTTGAACGTGCCCGTACCCCGGCGCTTGGAAAAGGACGGCGGGTCGACCAGGGCCAGGGAAAAGCGGCGTTTGGAGCGCCTGAGCGTTTCCAAATATTCTTCGACATCCGCGCGCACAAACTCATAGGCGCGGCCCCTGAAATTGTTCAGCGCCATGTTATCCTTCGCCCACTGAATATGGGCCGCCGAGCGGTCGACGGTCACGACGGACTTGGCCCCGCCGGCCGCCGCCGCGCAGCTGAAAGCCCCCGTATAAGCGTAAAGATTGAGGAAGTCCCGGCCCCCGGCTATCTGCCGCACCAGCGCGCGCGTGTCGCGGTGGTCCGCGAACAGCCCCGTGTCTAAAGCGCCGCCCAAATTTACCCAGAATTTAAGGCCGCGCTCGCAAACAACAATACGCTTGCCGCCCGCGCTGGCGCGCGGATACCGCGGTTCCGCCTCCGCTTTCGTGCGCCGGCGTTTCATATAGATCTTATCCGCGGGCACGTTGAGCGCCTCGCCCGCGGCCCGCGCCATCCTGGGCAGCCACTGCGGGCCCGTCTGCAGGCGCACGTATTCGCCCACCACCAGATGCCCCTGATACCAGTCGACGACCGCGCGCACTTCCGGGATGTCGCGGTCATACAGGCGGAAGGCCTCGATGCCCGCGCGCCTGAATTTCCGCGCCAGATGCCGGTAGCGCGCCTTTAAGCGGTTCGCCAAGATCCGCGCGTGATCTTCGGCCTTTTCATCGGTAACGAAATGCCTGGGGTTTGGTTTTGGGGCGTGGGACATGGCCATCGTTTCCACTTCTACCCTTTACGGAAAATCTTAATCCCTTCGATGACCAAGAAGAATGTCAAAAGAAAAAGCGCCAGGCTGGTAAGGCCGATAGGGTCGGCGGTGAATCGTCCCTGAACCATGTTCGTCAGCCAGGGCTGGATGATAAAAAATAACGAAGTGACCGCCACAAAGATCATGAACACCGACGGCCACAGCGCTATCTGAAATTTCATCTTCAGCTTAAACAGCCACAGGCTCAGGCCCAACAGGACCAGCGCCGCCAAAAGCTGATTGCTGGAGCCGAAAACCGTCCAGAACAGCTTCCATCCCGGGATGACCTTGCCCTGGGCATCCGTGATTTCCCGGGTCAAGAAAATCAACGGCAATATCAACGTCACGACCGTGGCCGCGTACGGGCTCCATTTATTTTTCCAGCCGGTCAATTCTTCAAAAATATACCGGCCCAAGCGCGTGGCCACATCCAGAGTATCATAAACAAAAGTGGCAAAAGCCAGCAGCGCGAAATTGTAGGCGAACTCCTTATGAATGCCCAGATGGCTTAAGAATACCGCGATGCCATGGGCGTATATCTGGTTGGGGTCCTGCAATTGCCCGGCCTCTTCCGTCGTCAGTAAAAGCAGCGTTCCCAGCGCCATGACCGCCACGAAACTTTCCAGGAGCATCCCCCCGTATCCCACAACCCGTGCATCCGTTTCCCTGGCCAATTGTTTGGATGTCGTCCCCGCCGCAATCAGGCAATGAAAACCCGAGCAGGCCCCGCAGGCCACGGTCGTAAAAAGCAAAGGAATGAGCGGCAGCCCCTGCGGATTGGTCCACGCGGTAAAGGCGGGGTACTGAATCACGTAGGAGTGCGTGAGGCTCCCCGCCGCCAGGCCCAGAAAGCTCATCCCGGCCGTCAGCATCAGGAAAAACCCTCCCAAATATCCCCGCGGCTGCAGCAGGAGCCAGACGGGGACAACCGCCGCAACGGCGCAGTAGAGCAAAAGAAAAACGTTCCACGTCATCTTCGCGTCCAGCCCGAACATCAACGGCAAGCGCAACGGGAATGCCGGGCCGAAATAAATACACACAAAAACGAGGGGAACAAAAATCAGGGTGATGAGCGTCAAAGGCGGTTTAAAAATTTTGATAATCATCCCCATCACCAAGGCCAAAAGCAAATACATCATGGAAGAGGACGCGATGCCTTCCCCCCTGGCCGGGTCGACAAAGGTGCTGGCCGTGACGTCCGTAAAAGCGGCAATGATATAAATCAGGGAAAACCACAAAAACAAAAGGAAAACGATAAACGCCCGCCGGCCCATCGTTTCGCGGATGATTTCGACGATGGACCGGCCTTGATGGCGGATGGAGGCCACGATGGCGAGCATGTCATGCACGCCGCCGATGAAAATTCCTCCAAACACGACCCAAAGAAACGTCGGCAGCCAGCCAAACCACATCCCCGCCAAAATCGGGCCGACAATGGGGCCCGCGGCCGCGATGGCGGACAGATGCTGGTTTAAAAGATAGAATTTTCCGGCGGGGACAAAATCAACGTTGTTTTGAAATTCATAGGCGGGGGTTTTGGCCTCAGGGCGCAGTTTCAGCCATTTGCCCAGCAGCGCGCCGTACGTCATGTACCCGAAACTGAGGACGACGATGGAAATGACAACCAGCAGTAAGAGGCTCATCTTGATCTATGCCTTGGTTATTATACCGGACTTTTTAATCCGGCTTCGGATCCTTGAATTTTTATTTTATCTTATTTATCTTATTAAGCAAATTGATATTTCGGCGGCCGAACCGTGTCTAAATCGGGCCTAGAAGTGGGGATTTTGGACAAATTCATACAAATTGCTGGAAACCAAAAAACCCCTCATCTCTCGTCGAGAAAAGGGGTTTTATATTGGTTGCGGGGACACTCTCCCTCCGGTCGAGTACTGCCTCGCTGCGCTCGGCTGCAGGATTTCCCAGATTTCTCTAGTGTCTTAATTTGTGGAAATCTGGGCTGTTGTTTCCGCTGATCCATCAAGAGAAACAACGGGAACCTGTGACACCCTCACTTCGCTCGGGTGCGTCGGCGCACTTTGAAGTTACGTTCGCTAACGCTCCGTAACTTCAGTGCTTGACGCCTTCAGGTTATGAGGGATTGAAGCGATCTCGACGGTGATTGATGATTTTAGCTAACTCTTAGTGGTGTTAGGAGATGTGGTGAGTTGACTTGTTTACTGTTATCCCGCTTTTGTCCCTGTTGGGGCTTATTTTGCTAGCACAGTGCTAGCACGGAAAATTAAGCAGGTCTTTGAACAGTCGGAGCCTGCACAACCCGAAAAGGAATGGTATTAATGGACGAATTATTGACCATTAATTCAAATTGATATTCTCCAAAAACAGGGAATTCAATTTGAGCAAAGTTGAGGGCTAATGGCACGCTGACTGGCCACCCTGTCGACTGCACAGGACGCTCGGCCTGAATTTTAGCTTTTACTGTCGCAATTCGGCCGCCATCCGCGTTAACAAGCAGAATCTCTAACTCATGAGTGCGCCCTAATTCAGCAGGACTCAATGTTAAACGAAACGCGATCCCCAAGGAAGGATGCCTAACTGGGGCCGCGTTAGCAAAAAGTGTATCTATGCCTCCGCCCGTAATATATAGCTTGCCATGATTTTCCTGAACAAAATCTGCCAATATTGCACTATTAACTTGCATGGAATTATTCTCCTATGTAGATTTCTTAGTCATCTTTATACCTGTACTACCTGCTGTTATGTTGGTACTGCCTTCAATTTCTGCTTTACCTGTAAGCGCTCCAGTTGTTGGATTCTTATCAGCAATTTTTTTATTTGCTTTTATCCATAATTCTCTGCTTAAAAGATACAAAAACACGGGGGCTGGAATAACATGCAATGGGCATTTTATTGACCTTTCTACATTTAAAGACAAATCTGTGGAAGTCAATACTGCCTTTTCCCGAGGAGAAGAAAGGTCTAATACCAGCCTACCTTCTGCTTTTGAAGGGGAAAAGGCTGGTAATTCTTTCGACGGAGCTCGTTCCTTGGCGTCAGCAGCATCTCGATTTACCAAAAAGCAAATCGACACTCGCTCTTTTTCAGATGCAGGCCACTTCTCTAATGCTCGCAACCACTTGGCATTGGATTGTCCATATTTTGACTCAATGACCCAATATTTGCTGTCTGTTCCTTTATATATAAAATCAATTTCTTCGTTATCCTTTTTGCGCCAATAACCAATTTGCCCACCCTCTGCCTGTGCGTAAGCACTCAAGTGCGCGGCAACGGAACCTTCAACAATGTGGCCCATTTCTTCAGGTTGAAGCAATACCTCCTCTGTTCGCCCCAGAAAAGAGTTTCGCAAAGACGCGTCAGAGGGATATACTTTTGGTTTGGCTTTTAACGGTGCCTTCCCAGCTCGTTTCTGATTGTTCAAGCTACAGATAAAATCACCGTCTTCCAGTGCTTTCACATATCTCGCCGTCGTGGGACGGCTGACCTGTAGCATTCCAGACACCTTAGATTTATCTAATAAAACACCGGGATTGCGGCAAATATACTCAAAAAGCCTCTCGAGATTTTCGATGTCTTGCCGGGAGAACTGTGTTCTCATATCCTGATAAAGCGCTTTATCAACGACATCCGCCAGCAAACGTTGAGCATCGGTGAGGTTCAAATTAACGTTTGCTATTTCAGGAAATCCTCCATGCAAAAGGTAACTTTTAAACACCTCTTTTAAGTCACCAGAAATTCGATTCAGCACAGTCGAATCAAGCATTCCTTCTTGAAGAAACGATCGCCCTTTTAAGATTTCATTTTCCAAATAGGCGTTTGAGTTGGAATGGAAAATAAGTAAGTATTCATAAAAAAGTAATGCCGGCACAGAAAGAGAAATCCAGCGTCGCACTTCCTGATCCAGTACAGTTTGTATTTCCGCGGCAGCGCTGCCGGTGGCAATAATTCGATACTGACTGTTGACCAGCATCGATCGCACTTCCTGCGCCCAATCATCGGCGTACTGTATTTCATCTAAAAGAAAATAAATGTGTCCTTCCGCGGGTTTAAATTCTTTCTCCCAGACATTAAACCAGGCTTTCCATGGAATTTGCCGCAAAGGTCGTTTTTCAAAATCAACATAAACAATATTTTTCGCTTCGACTTTCCTCTCATTACGAAGCCAATTTCCTATTTGCCGTAATAAAGTGGATTTTCCAACACCTCTGAACCCTTTTAAAAATAAAGCTCTTTGCGAACCAATTTCTTCCAAATAATTAATCGCACTATAAAAAGGATACCGGCGTATTTGCGGAAGGTCTGGCCACTCCTTATTAGCCCAAAAAGGATTGATCTCGCGCAAAGCACTTAATATTTCGGCCGAATTATGTGGTGTTATGTCTTTCTTCATGGTCAAAATATAACATGATATTGCAATAGTGTCAAATACTATTTACACATCTAACATTATTGTGTAAATACACTATTGCACTATACGTGATTAAACATCGGAAATATCGGGGTGGAATAAGGTCGAAAGCTAAATTTTGTCACAAAAAATAAGGCGCTTGGGGTGGGATGGGCCTTACCCCATTGACTACCATAGAGTTAGGTAAATCAGCCTCCATGCTCCAGCGGCTCGTCAAATTTCCGCACTTCGTAGCCCAGCATTTTGTATGTCTTCAAGCGCCGCTGGCACATCCTGGCCATCTCGGCCTTAGCCATACCTTTAGACGTGGGCTCTTGCTTCGATGATTTCAATTTCTCAACCAATACTCCGCCCTCAGAATCACGAGCGATAACCCGATAATCTTTTAAATCCAATTTAGAAACCTCCCCATATTCTCTAGCCTGATCTTCTGTCTCGGCTAACCATGCCAAATTTTCAGATTTTATCTTTGTAAAATCAATCCCGGGTTCAGGCACAACATCTTTATTGCCTAATTCCTCTTGCTCATATTTCAAGACATCTTCAGCGGTTAGACCTTTGAGCATTGCACTTTCTGGACCGCCACGGAATAATTGTTTTGGCTTGAATACTTCCTGGAGCATAAGCAATTCTGCCTTGCTTCTGATTTTTGATAAACTGCGCTTACGCTGCAAAAAATACTTCTTCGACATCGGTACGACCTCCTTTGGTCTATAACTGAAGTAGGCCGTACCGTCTGTACAATGTCAAGGTAAAAACTTCATTATGGCATTAGAAGGAGAATTGTTAAATATCAAGCCCTTTGAGATATTCCAGAATTTCTTCATCAGTAGGTATACTCCCAGATTCAATTTTTAAGTGCAACACAAGTTTTGTAAGTATTTGATGGTGTAGAGTATTGTAAACATTTTCTTGGTCTGGCGTTAAT